>Ga0210059_1006027_pt1 | contig 19471 bp, 7 predicted proteins | sample Ectturendosymbi2_FD_188042 | JGI IMG/M metagenome (GOLD analysis project Ga0210059, IMG submission 188042) | Ecteinascidia turbinata endosymbiont from Florida, USA - Sample 2 (SPAdes) (version 2) | ecosystem: Host-associated > Tunicates > Ascidians > Unclassified | place: Key West, Florida... | reverse complement strand
AATTTGATAAGTTTGACTAGAGTTCCATCGAACACCGGTCGAAAATCACTAGTTTAACGCAATGAGCGTAAATATGTTTTCTTTCGTGAAAGTAATTAGTTTTAGGAGCAAACGAATAGGACTTTCTCGTTAATTTTAATAAATTAAAAGAGCCAAAACAGAACTAAACATCATAATTATGATTATAAAATTTTGTTTGGTGTTCCCCAAATTTTTTTTATTGCATAAAGTGGTCCGTGATGCAAAAAAGGTTGAAAAACACTGAGTTAGACGTATTGCTTTATTGTCATTTTGTACACATCCCCCAACCTTTGAATCGTTTGCTTATAGTGCAGGCAGTAACGTCATGCCACCCATGGTTGTGTTCTTTACTAGTACCACATATATCTATGCTTGTACTTCATCAAAGTAATCATTTTCGCGCCATTAAGCGTATGCTTTTCTATTACAGCCACAAATCTATCTTCGTATTATTTCGTGTATCTGTTTGTTCCTTGTTGCCGTCATGTATTCTTACTTTAAGTCTACTGCGTTGCTTGTGAGAGTTAAGACGTTATACTGTACAATGCAATCACAGTATGGTTAGGCAGTTATTGCGCGTGGTTATTGCAAATAAAAAAACATGGTAATGCTTGTGCTAGAATTTTGGTCTGATAGATTTGCAAGCACAAGATGAACAGTAGCATAGCTGCAAAAAACAAGTGACAAACGTCTTGTAGCGGTGTTGTTAGACTGGAGCATATTATTGTGATGACTGTGTGCAAAACAAGTTTAGCACTGCAATGTGTTTTGCCGATTTGGTCATTTAGTTCTCTGAAATCGGTTAACGATTCAGGCATAAAACTAAATACGTTTGAACTGTGTCATATAAGAGCAGTTTTGATAAACACGATTCCGTCTCAGGAAGTATGCTGCGTATGACCAGGTTCAATAATTTGTCCAGAATCACAGATTAGTCTTAGGAATCTGACTGGTATGATGATTTAAGACAGTCAAAAGTACTTTATGTGCTATAGCTTTTGAATAATTCAAATTTTTTTCTTTTTCCAACAAGCTTACCATCAGTAAACTGCAGAGGTAATGTTAAAGAACATTGTTGTGGATTAGGAAGCCATATACTTAACCACTGTGGTGGCAAAGGATGTGGAACGGTTTGTTTTTTAAAAGGGTAGCCAAACAAATGCTTATAAATGTACGAAAATCCTTTATCACATGACAAAATGACTAAGTAATTTCATTGGTTTCAATTACATGCACTAATGATCCTTTTTGCATATATTCTTGCTTATGGCAGGTCATTACGGTGTGAGGTATTCTTGTCAACCCAAGAACTGGCGAAAGTTAACCTTTATTTGAGGCTTTGAAGTCATAGTAATTACCCACTACGCGCATGCGAACGAAAACTGGCATTTAGAAAAACCCGAGGGTCTAGAATCCCCTGTGACTAACAAAATTACCTTTTAGAAAATGCAATTTTGGAATATAAGACAAGTTACTCTTCGTGCGATTGCCTTTCATAGAAGTGTTCTAGTTTTTGAAATAATGCTTTGAACAGCCGGTTTGGTTTTGTTGCAAAGTTTTGCTCAGAAAATTGCGGTAAATCATCACCATTCTTTCTCGGAAAAGAACATACCAAAACACTCTCATTGGCCAACCAATAATCCTTTGAAGTGGTAGCGTTTTTTTACCCACTGGCTGCGTATATTAGTGATGTAAAGCTCTACGGTTACTTTTACTAGCAATTGCAGATGCAAGAATAGCATGCTAGTTTGAAAAAATATTACCACCCCAGTAAGTGCATATGGCAACTTGGAGTGTTTTACCTTTGGCACATCATCTCCTGAAAGCTGCACAAATACTCATCAACCTATTATCAGTATCAGCTGCATGTAAATTGAGTTCAACAAGGGGAAAACTAGCAAATCATAGTTAACGGGTTATTTTTCAAAAATGGAGAAGTTGCACGTTTTTGAACCAAACTTTCGGTGTCATTTTATGAATCTTTCGGAGACTGTAACGTTTTCAGGATAGTTCAGTGTAGTTAAATTGCATACAAGTGCTCTCTGAGGAAATGACAGTCGAACAGCTATTACGGCAAAGCAGTAGTCTGCATCATTGTAAAATTTAAAAAGCTCTTAGATGACATTTAACCTTTTTCATTGTTTTGTTTTTTAACAGTCTCCTCAGAATAGGTTAAAGAAATTATGCACTATTGCAAAACCGCAGGCAAAAAATAATGACAAATCAATCGAACTCGCTGCGCGACTGATTGAAAATGCAGGAAAAAAATCATCATCCAAACGGTGAGGGCAACTCACAAAATGTTATTTACCTGGACCGGAGTGAATGCAGTCTGCATCTTTGTGACACAAGTTCGACCCGGTATCTTGGCACGGATTAATAGATGTGCAGTTCGTACCGTCACCAGCATATCCTGAATTGCAGCGACAGTGCAATACTCCGGTATCGTTCAAGCACCTCGAGTTCGTGTGGCAGTTCAGGTTGGCACAAGCAGCCAACACTGAGAAAACAAACGTTGCGTTTTAAACTCAACTAAACACGCGCATCGATTTGAATTTACGAACTCGACAAAAAATGAGAAAACGCACAGAGGTTGACTGCGTCACTACCGCGTCAGGTGTGAACTACAGTACATTGCAACCTCAAACAAGCAGAAATATTGCATCAGCAGGGTGTAAGGAAAAATGTAGCTTTCTGTACATTTTTTCTCAATATTGTCCGGTGATAACCTCAATGACTGTGGAACGAACACGCAACCTCTCGGTTGAAAGGTGGACACTCTAACACTGTGCTATAGCCTACCATTGAGAAATTATCCCTCGTCTATCTGCTGCAACGCAGATTGCTACCTGAATGCCAGTCTAGCAGATCGCATAAAATCGCATACCGGTGCAAAACAACCGCCAAGTGTATGCACATTTTTGTTCAATCCTGTTAAAACGCCTCACGACAAAAAAGACGTAGTACCTATGTTGCATTGTGCACCGCCATATCCGCTGTCGCACGAACACGTGCCCGGCCGATCCACTCCACTGTCACACTTTCCGTGAACGCAGGAGCAGTCTGAAAATCAATGCATTACAAACAACTGGCTGACCGTTGACAACGCAGAATTCAATGCTACACATGTGAAAATACGTGAATACCACTTGGGTTCCGGGCGAATTTTTCGCCATGGCAGCTGTGGGTGCCGCGTGGTTTTGGGCGAATTCGGCGTTTATTTCTATTCGGTAAATAAAGTAAGCAAAGATATATTTCAAAAATGAAAGATTAAATTATTACTTTTAATTGAGACATTAATTTCCGGTAAACTTGGCACTTTGGGTGATTGTTGGCTTTTTTTCAGCCGCCTAGAAAGTATTGCAAATGTATTTGAAAAACGCAGAATGGAGATTTCTATTGTTTTGTATTGAATGAAAAATATTTCAAGGGTGTTGGAATTTCAGGCATTTTTCTGCTCCACCGAAAAAATCAATAAAATCATGAAAACGAAGATGCATGGTTCACTGACATTTATAAAAATCGGTATGCATTTGACACTTTTATAACGAGTAGAGGCTGGCATTTCAATAAAAACAATATTTTTCTCAGTAAAAATCGTACAATTCACATGAACTTTCTCTTAATTTTTTTCCAATAAAATTGCTAAATTTTCCCACATGAAATTTACTAAAATTTATTTTACAAAACATGTACACATATTTTTTCAAATATTAAAATTTTATTATTACGTCATCAATAACAAACTAATATTAAGGAGTAAATATAGTGCGAGTGCTTACTATAATTCATGACATTAATATTTTCTTCCATAAAAGTTAGTTAGAAATCATTACAACCAGTTTGGTCACAAACTGATGCGTCAGTCAACCCAGCTACAATGACGTCACAGATGCCTCGAAAAGCATGAAGCTATCAGAAAAGTGAGTGATAATAAAGTAAATTCATAAATTTCAAATCAAACTTTACCAACGTAATGTGTAACGTAGACATCCTTACATATTGCCACACAGACAGTGACGGATCAACAATAGTAGTAAATGTAGCGATTGCTCCGGGCCCCGCGCTTTTGGGGGCCCCGCGGTCTTCTGTTATAAATCTTATTTATTGCATTATATATAACATTTTTCAGTCTAAGAAATCAGTATTTTGCTAAATTTTCCATAAGTGGTAAGCGAAGATTTTCAACTGAACGCTGTCTGTGTCCAGGAATTCTTGTTTGATTCTTTTCATACAGTTACGTAACAAAAGGCATAAAGATTGCGGTCAGTAGTGCTGCCATTTTAGCTGATATGCTGCTAAATCTAACAGGATTTTCTCACTGTTAGCTGTAAAATTTTCAATCTAGCAGTCAGCTGATTTTCTAGAACGATTTCATTAACCGTGGCAGGCTTAGCAGATAACAAATTCCTGACCAAAAACCTGTTTCAACAGTTCTTCAAAATGAAAACCTTTGCACCTTCTTTATCCAAAAATATGTTTCCCATGACGTGTTTATTGGGTAACAGCAGGACAAAGCACAACCAGCTGCCGGCAATTATATGGAACTTTTATGATGATGCAAAGAAACTGCTTCAAGCAGATAATTGTATCATAATACCAAGTAATTAAATGGCTTGATGAAGCCTAAATGATTTGCTTGTGTGCTTAGTGAGCGTGTTAGGTTATAAGACAACATTGGTAGAATATGTTTTTATCCCACGACACGATATTTCCAAGTGGCTCAGTCACGCTAGTAAGTAGTAATGTCTGGTAAAAAAACTTCCTGGTTAACCAAAGCTGCCAAAAGTTTCGACGTATATGGTTGCAGTATTCAGAACTGAAAAGTTGGCTCAGTGCCTACTGCCCATCCGGCTGATTCAAAGAAATGCCGTTTGCGAAGTTTGCAGCAATGCAATCATAGCGAAGTATTTTGAGCTTGAAAGGCAAGCTGGTAGCAAAAGCACTTAGATGAGACGAAAGGACTTTTTGCATGCTCCCTAATGTAACACAAAATTTAAAGTTAACAAAGACCAGACTTAGAATGTTGTAGGGCTGAAGCTATGCTGAGATTGTTTACTGCTGAGCATTGCTCTACAGCATGAAAACATGCAAGCATTTGAAAGAGATCGTCAAGAACTGTGTGTCATACAAAAATCGAGGTAAGCTGCAGTTACGTTGCTCAAAAAGTCAAAATGTTGACTGAAAGAAAATTTCGGGCGGAAAAGTGTGTTGGCCAAGACCGGCATTTTCAGCTCATGCTCGTTGAGAGCGAGTGCAAGACGAAAATTAGTATATTGTATAACTTTATAGGGTTCTTTTGATCATGTTAAAAATGCCGAGTTTATAACAGAATTTCACTGCTTTTAGCAGATTTAGCTGAAAATTTGTGACAAGACTTTTAGCAGAATCTAGCAGCTTTTTTGAAACCATTAGGCAGATTTAGATTGCAAGCATCTGGCAACACTGGCAATCAGCACTATATGCTCAGACCATTGCTGTTCAACCATTTTTGTTATGGTGCACACTTAAACATATTTTTACGAACTCATGCACCATGTTTACTTAAAAGGTAAACCGAGGTGAAAAACGATATGAAAATCATCCTGCAAAGAGATATTACACTACAATATTACATAAAACTCAACAAAATGGAGGAAATAATATTTAATGGCTTTTTTGTTGTTGCATGTCATTAACCAACAACTCAAACCGAGGAATAATCTGCCTTTCAGTTGCTCCCTTCGTCAATGGATCGATATGTTTGTGATAGCAGTGCACCACACACATATTTTGGTGCACCCTAGGATGCACGATGCACACCGGTTGAAGAGCGCTGGCTCAGACTGTCATGTCACGATGACGATGCGAACTGGAGACACCATGCAGAGAGTAAAGCTACAGTAGAAACACGGATGCCTTGCCCACACACTTTATGATTTAGCAGGTGTTAAGATTTTCTTTAACTTAGGGCCCCAGGCTCTTGAAATGCTACAGGCCCCGCGCTACCTTAATCCGGCACTGCACACAGCAACACTAAAAACTTTGTCCATAAAAACCGCTAAACCGAAAATCTCTGTTATAGCCTACCACCTCAGTGTAATAAGGAAACCATAGTCATAAAAATGCATAAATACAATGATACCAAGCAATTTTACAATCTGGCTCTATCAGCATTGCCTAAAGCATATCTAAACCTGGTGAATACATGTTTACAATACTGAATTAAATTCTTGCAACCAAGCACTGCTCACAATAAGAAAAACTGCTCATATCCAAACAACGTTACCATGCTAAGGGCAAAAGGAGCACTCCAGTCCACAACACGTGGCATGAAGTTGAGATAAAAGAAGAAAAAAGGCTCTCAGTCGCATACCACGTTGCGCAACAGCAACAAGGCGTTCGTATATGTGCGTTCTTAAACGTACTTAAAAGAGTATAGAATAGTATTTTTGGCGAAAAATAGTGAAGTACTGTACATTCTGGAACGTACGTCGGCACCGAAAAGGATAGGTTACTGTGCAGTGACGTAGCGACGCTAAGTGCCGCCCTGGGTCGACCATAAAAGTGCCGCCCTTTCCCCCCCCTCAAATTTACTTACAAAATTTCAAATGGAAGATCATGTTTCGCGCTTAAATAAGGATTAATGAAGCATCTTGAAAACCACAATCAAATACTCACAAACTGAAATGGGTCTTGTTTTTCATTGTTGATTAAGAGTCTTGTGTTTTTTGCTTGCATGGCTTTTTAATAGTTTACTCATTCCAGGGAATCAAACGAAAAAATTAAGGGATGTGCTAGCGACATACCTGCTTTGCAGACATAAACATTTGTGTATGTTAATAATTCATGTAGTATCCTCGTCGTCTTTAACCAAAAATGTATATGCTGCATATAGCAGACTGTAATAATAAATCTGATAATATGATCTCAGTAACATAAAGAATGTATCATTGTTCACTTCATGTTTCAGTAGTGGTTTAATCCTCTTAGAATATATAAAAGGTTTTAAACGTTAAGTCCGTCGGCACTTGCGCGGGACCCTCCATATAGGCATAGGGACAGACTTTGAAAAAATATCTTAAACAGGTTTAAAACCGGCTATGGTTGAGAAGCGCTGGCTTGCAGTTTTCACCGCGACTTGCACACTTGGTCTAGCTGTTGTGTTGGACCTCTTTCAATTACACGTGCATGGTTTTACTCCTTGCCTTTCTTCGTTACCAACAGAACCATCGCAAGTAGGTCTTCAATTGGAGGACTTTATGTTTGTGCAGTGGGGATTGACATTATAAAATTTGACAAGAATTCCACTGATTCAGGGCCGGCCTTAAGCCGATGCAACCTATGCAGCTGCATTGGGCCCCGTGCCGCTGGGGCCCCGCGCCTAGTGTTTGGGTTGATTGTTCATTTTTGCCAGATACACCTTGCGCTTGAGAATTCAGTAGAAACGCCATATAAATTTCATTGCTAACAAAGAACGCTCTCGTCAGAACTAGCAAATTTCCTCTCGAAAGTTAGCAAACGTGCTCAATTCTCGTGTTAGTGCTGTACTGTATATCTGCGCTCTACCACGATCGTAACACGGTTGACTGAACACGATGACGTCATAAAATCACTGCTCAGAGAGGGCCCGCGCCTAGGTCTTGCATTGAACCCGCATCTGCTAGAGCCGGCCCTGCACTGATTTATAGTGTTTCATATTGGCAGGGCTTGGAGCTTTGTTTGGAGGGCTACGCCCACCAAATTCCCCCGTGGCGACGGGACTGTATGGTTACCAACAGATGTCTATTTCGAAAATTGTATTACCAAACCATGCCAGGTGGGACATTCGCCTTTTGGATGCTCAGCAGTGATTACAACGTCTTACGTTCGACGGCAACTGCGTTGAACAACTTTATTCAGTACAGTCATTGCCAAGTTGTACAACCATTTCAATTTACGCACTTTTTAATAAAAGCTTTCAATACAATCATTCTAAATATATCCTTTACCCTTGCTTTAGGTTATCAGACTAATGTTTTTGTCTCAAATTCATCAAAATGAGAGCAACACCTTTTCTAAGCTTTTCTTGTTGAAATGAATTTTTCTATGACTGGAAATGATATCGTTGAACAAAGGAGACTTTTACGAAACTCACGCTGCTCATCGTCTGGTTCTGATTTACTCTACTTGCAGTTCAAACCGACAATCTGAGTTCCACGTTACCCACGCAAACACACCAACTGCACTACTCGATTTAAAGAAAGTCAATTTCCATACCGTTGCGTTATTTAGAAAAACCGCAGTTGTATTGAAACTGTGGAACGTTACCTTTGCAGAGTTCTTCACTTCAACCGCCAAAAATTAATGTTGATAAGCCCACCTAATGACTAGATTACAGCCAGAGACAAATCTTCATTTTCGGGGCCCTAGGCTATTTTAAATCGGGGGCCCTTCTGGAAGGTTTGCGACGATTGATGCCATACAAATTTTCACTACACGTGCTCGTTAGATTCACTGAACAAGTTGTTCCAATTCATAAACATATTACTTTATTCTGAATTCCCTGGATGTCAGGAACAAAAACATTCACAATCAAGCTAACGAAAGAGGCAGTGGTGAAGTTGTCAAGGCACACTCCCATTTCATATTTATTGAGTACCTCACTTGCCTCGTGGAACATGAAAAATGGATTCAGGCGGTTTGTTCCACACATTACACATAACAATAACCAATTCTCAACGCAATAAAAAAGAATGCTCATCGTCATTTACTTCAACCCTTCGTGCTCATTCTTCTATAGCAGCTCTGCACAATAAACGGCCCGTAGGCCGCATGCTTTCTCAATTGTAGAAAATGTTGCAAAAGCTCGACATCAGATAAGTAACTGCCGTTCCAGAATTTCTTCCACACAACAACGAAGGAAGGTGTTGGGAATGGGGAAAAATTGCCCCCAAGTAAGTGTTATAAAAACCCCTGATTTCAAGACAAACACTGGAGCACTTCAGCACATTGGATTTGACCCAGACTTTTGGATAAGTATTCCATCAATTTGCTCACTCCACAGCCGCATGTCGTGTTTTTTAGTCAAGCCTACCAGTCTAAGGCTTCTGAACACAAAAATTAAAACTTTTAAAAATGTATTTACAGTTAAAACTTTTAAAAATGTATTTAGAAATAATAGCGAAAAGCTAGAACTTTCAAACTCCTTTCAAAATTATTTTTTAATCATCAAAGTGCCGCCTCCCAACAGGTGCCGCTCGGGGCCCACGGCCGCCAGGTCCTCCCCTTGCTACGCCACTGCTACTGTGTATTAACTCACACTAATCGAACTTCAAACATTTAGTGCATTGACAACGCTTGTCTGTTTCAGGATCATAACGCAACTCCCTCGTGGCTTATATCGACTACTGCAGCTAGACCACAAACGAAAACATTTCTTTACCATGCTCGCAGCTAGGTCCGTACTGGTGATTATTGTCTGCGCACACTTCGCAAGCCGATCCAGAAACTCTCCCTCGACAAGTGCAGGTTCCGTTTCCACGCAAGCCTCCGTTGCACGTGCCTCGACCGCTGCAAGCAGGACCCCCGTCGTGTTCGGATGGACAAGCTGGAGAACAAAGCATGGTTCTGCAACTCAACTGTATTTACAATTAAACTTCGAACTTAGTCTCTGTTATAATCAGTGATTTCTTCCCAATGTCGTTGAATAATTGTGACAAAATCCGAGAGTGACCCCTGAGCATACGTGAGTTTAATAAATCATTGAAAAAAGTAAAGTTGCTACTTTAAAAGCACCTTTCATGAAGAAAAGATTCAAACACTTTTACTCCAGAGGAAACATCGTAAGATAGTAAATACTTCATGGTTCACCACGGTCCTGTACCGACCAAGATTACACAAATAGCTTAAACACAAGCAGTAAATGCTTTTCCACAAAAAAGCAACTACCGTTATAAACATGCTTCTGTCCAGAAGATCGCCAAAACATCTATACGCCAGACAATTTATTGCCTAAGTCAATGGTATTCAGTATGGGCGAAATCGCCACCCGGGGGCGATTTTATGCGTTATGGGGGCGATTTTTTGATTTGCCATATTTGGGGGGCGATTTCAATTTCCAAGGGGGGAGATTTCTCAAGATTAAAATATACTAAAAATCTGAATTGATTCCTAAAATAAAAACTAAATTTGCCACTTGGAACCAAATTATTTGATGCACATTCGACTCCATGGTTCGTAACAAAGGTTATAAAGCACAAGATATAAGACTGGTGATGTCAAAATCAAACTAACATTGCCCTGTTTAACGCTTCATTGCACTAACTATCCAACAGGGTTGCCAGATGATAATTTAAGCCAAGCAGTGCTTAAAAAAGCCAAACCAATCATTTGAAAGCCAGAAAAAAGCCAAACTTTGTTGGTGGTATTCTTATTCCTATGTAACAAAAATACATCTAAATTACAAGTATATCACTAGAAATTTTCTTCAAAATTTGTATTAAGCCTTACTTGTCCTTGTACTGGAACTCATCCCTGATGCTTCATCACAAGGACAAATATTTATTTATACATTGGGTACAATGCTTCCACAGCTTGCATACTATCATTGGTAGCTTTCTGCACCCATACGAAAGTCATCTCACAGTCATTCCTGTGCTTTTAAGTACGACCAGTCGCATTTCTATCGGAAATTGGACTTTTCGCGTATAGTAGTATGCATTAGTTCGTTATATTATACTTATGTTGGTTGAAAGCGGCCGATACTGATATACACTGGCTATCGGAAAATACCTAATCGTTCGAACTCCATTTCTCCAAGACGAAAAAGTTCAGTTTCTTGGAAGGCATTAAAAATGGTCCAACAATCATAATATTGTTACCAGTGAGTCATTACATCGATTTTCGCTGCGATTAAGAATATTCATCAAAAGTTGTGATTAAATTTAACCTAATTACTTTTCGCCGTAAACTGTCACAATTGCCTTGAAACAAGACTTCATATAGTCGTTGGTAGAGCATTTCCAAAAGATTTTTTCGTTGGCAAAACACGTCATAGTCCGCTATCATGTGTTTGCAAACTTCGGTTCGTAACTTGCTTGAAACAGTGCAACCAAGTGTCTTCTATTGAAAATGTACTTGAAAAATGACTGTTGTGAGACGATTTACGTAGCAATTAACGATTTACGTAGCAATTAACGGATAGTAAAATTAATTCCAGTTAGCCGTAAGTTGCAAAATGTGCTTATCATGTTTTCCAGTCAGTTCGAGTGCACTGTACTTGTGGACATGCTGTGCAGTACTGTGATCATTTGGCTAATCATAGAGTCTACCAGTACCGCAGGCTAGGAAAGGGATAACTTAGACTAGCAAATCCAACCACCTCCGCCTTGGCTAAACTAAAAATTCCAAAAAATCGTTTTCGCCACCTGCAGTTTAATTAAGGCTTGCTAAGAAGTCTTTTTGTTGTGAGGATAACGCTGAAAGTTGGATTGCGTAGAAAATGACTGGGTGAAGTGCCATTTTGCCAGTTAACTAACATAAGCGAATGCGATTCCACGTCCAAAAATTTTTCATCAACTTTCAAAGTGATGGTGAAACCCGTGCCATATTTTATTGACATGGATGTTTAGACTTTTGGATCACGTACAGTGAGCGCTTTCCGGACGTTTGCGGAAAAGTTAAGCAATTATTACTACTGGTGTTTCCCACGACGTATGTTTCCGAGCAAGGTTTCAGCCAAGTGCTGCATATGCATAGTAAATACCGCAATCGCCTTGACATAAACATGACCAGTGGAAACGCCATGGCCATACCATTTAAGCTGACCAACTTGCAATCTGCTTTGAAAAAACTTACAAATGAAAAGCCAGGAGCAAGGTTCGTAGTAGTTGGAATCAACTGTTTTCGGAAATTAAACATTTTTTCTACAAACTCAATTGCATTCGTTTTATTTGTTCGTTTTTTTGTGCTAAGTAGATTGCCCGTTTATTTCATTAGCATTGACATATTTTCAAATTAAAAAATATTTTAACCAAAACTAAAATCATAAGTGGGGTGCGATTTTTAAGCAAAGTTCCTGCAGGGGGGCGATTGAAAAAGAAAGGTTAAAGAGAACTGGCCGAAGTGTACGTTGCTGCAAGATTGGTAAATAGAGCAGGGAAAAAAGTGTTGCAGGGGCAGCGAAGCGGAGTCTGGGGGTTTCAAGCCGAGTCGAAGTCTTCACATCGTTTTTGTGGGGAGGTTGGGCGGAGACTGAGTGATTATTTTTAGTGAAAATGCATGTTTCTGCAACTAGAATTTAAAACTGGCGGAATCCGCGTGGAGTCGCACTTTGAAGTCTTCGAAAATTTTGGAGGCAGAACAAACGATTGCGGAGCTGCAACGGATCCCTAGTCAAAAAAAACTAAGACTCCATGCTCGTCTATTGGATACTATTATCATCTGTCAACGCAGTTATAACACAAACACATGAACTTGTGTGGATAATTAGTACTGATGCTGTAATTAGTTTTCTGAGTTTTTTATTTGAATAGGGTGAAGAATTTCACATTTGTTTTTCTGTTTATTTGCCGAACGCCAAAACAGGGCATGATTTTATAGCGTACATGTAATTTAAACTTAAGTCACACACAACTTGTTGAACAACGGTGTTCGGGCAAAATGACTCTATGTTCGAATGGCCACGCAGTGCACAATTGCAGCCTCTCCTTTGCATCTAACTACTAACAGAATGGCCAAGAAAAAAGTTACTGAAATTTTGAAATGCAGGTTTTGGTGAAACCAACAGATCTGCATAAGTGCAGCAACTTACAATGATCATCAAGTATAATTCAATATTTAGCTCGCCGTTTCGTAACAAAAACTACAACATTTTACAACATCGGTGACTTGGCGCTCGTTTTCAACGTCTGGCGAATTGCATAAGTTGGCAAAATGTCTTGATAAAACCAGCTCAGTTTATCAGCTCTTGCTCAACAAATTCCTAAACTTGAATACTGCACTGGAACAAGGGGCAAAGCGAATGCTGCGTGCTTTGCTGCAATTGTTTTTCTGAACTGGGAAATTAAAGAATTTTCCACCTTTAAGTTGCACGGTCCGAGTATTATCACTTTCCATATCCACAAAAACACGTTAAAAGCGCAAAATAGTAACTTATTCAAAACCGCCAGATATCGGGCACAAAATCCAAACCAAATATTCAGCAATTTTAGACTACAAATAATTTTTGGAAATGGTTGACGCAGCAATTTTCACACCTTCCGTCGTTAAGCTTCTTACGCTGGAGATGTCACGTGCTCACGTTTTTATGACCTGGACCGACCCATATCCATCACAGCAAACCCATAACCCAACCTACACCCATAACCCTTCCTAAATTTTGGCCCGGACCCAGCCCGACCCACAAAGATAGCAGTGCCTATTCTGCCACTATACTTGTACATAAGAACAACTTTGGCAAATTGAGTTAGTATAAATTAAATATCTTTTAAAAGTGTAAATATTAAAAAAATACTTTTTGAACTAGATCTTCTATAGGCATTGTACTGTAAAAGTCATTTGTTTCAAAATTTGGTTTTGTAGCACTTGTACTGGTTGGACAGCAGTTTTATAGGCCCTTCTTATCAATTATACAGTACTGTAAATGCGAATTAATCTGCATTACACTTTCAATGATTCATTTTCATAGAATCTAGCTTCCTAAGACCTCTGAGTGCACTACAAACGAATACGGCCACTTGCACACTGCCGGAGAGCGTACAGCCCACAGCACAACGAGCACACAACACACACCGAGATAACATACTTTATACGTTGTTCGTTCGCATCTCTCATCACAAAACTCAGAAAAACTGTCATTGTTTTATCTGAACAAGAAAATTGAAAAAATTTTCCACCTTTCAGTTGCACGGTCCGAGAACTTTTACTTTCCAGATCCATAAAAACACGTTGGAAAGCACAGAATAGTTCCTATTCAATACCGCCAGATATCGGGTGCAAAACCCAAACGAAATATTCAGCAATTTTAGACTGCAAAGTATTTTTGGAAATGATTGACGCAGCAATTTTCACATCTTTCCGTTGTTAAGCTTCATACTCACGTTAGAGATGTCGTCTGACACAAATTCCACCAGTGGGTGATGCTAACGACAACTTACATTACTGAAAATATTTTCCTCAACATCCTGGTAACTGCTTCAAAAAAGTGTGTGAACCGTAGCTGTTCCAAGAAAGAATAAAAGTGTGTGGGCGGTTAATCGGCCCATGAAAACATTAACTGTCATTTTAGCGACCCATGCCATCTCTTACGTACGCCATCAACTGTTTGTGATCACCAATCAGCTTCTTGCTGGCGCTTCACAGCATTGTCATGTTTGACATCTACTGTAAGTTTTATGTGAACGTCTTTCAGAAAGATCGACCAAAACTTTTTCGTTACATGTATTATGCGCAAGCTTTCTGCGGCGGGGGTTCACGATTCAGACAAACAACAGTAAATATTTATGTTTTATTAAGTTAAGGCAGTGTGGTCCAACTACGTTTGACCTACGGGCCGTTTTACAAAAGCATGACAACTCGAGGGCATTTTTCAACAGAATGCACATAAAAAAGCTCCACAAGGTTTAAAATTTGAAAGGGAAACCAGGTGAGTTAAGTGAGTGTTTCATTGAAATTATTACACCAATAACAACAAAAAAATTACTACAAATCTCTATCAGTGCGATGCCTGTGGTTAAGGTATCTCTGCCACCATCGTTTCTTTGACAAAACCAATATGTTAGTGGTAGCAAGTCGGTGAATATGGTCCGGTGTTTCGTCTGTCATTCGATATCTGTGTTAGCTTAGACTTACTTCATGGTAGAAAATGTACTCTCATACACGTAGGTGCTCCCAAACGTCGAGCGCATTTTTAGGAAACCGATATTTGCTGACTAATTCCTAGAAGCTCTCTACAGTCTAGTGCTTAGTCTAACGCCGTTAATATCGTACACTATTACTGACAGATGTTATGCTTACTCTAATTAAAATTGCTTACTGTAACCTACATACAACAATCAACACTGTTGCAGATTTGCAGCCACAATGCTCCATCGCCCTGACTAACGAGAAAGTCGAAGCCACGACCTTCCGCATCGGCATAACAGCAATAGAGGTTCCCAACTTGAGTTAAGGATTTTCGACTAACGTGCACCATATTGAACTCGGCCACTTTATGCTTCAGAATTTATATCGAAGAAAAACTTAATGGCATATCTTTCAGCTAGGCGACGTAATGAATTTTTGTTAAAAATTCTTCCTTGTTTAACCAAATCATTCTCTAACATTTTGAATTTACGCTGTCGTGCCAGCAAAGCAGTTCAACGGGAGCTGTGGATTTTAAAGCAGACATGATTGATTATTTTAACAGTAAACATTTCTGAAAGTGTTGAGTCACGAAGTTCTGCCTTGACTGCTGCGCAAGAAACACGTTTTCCACAATGCTTTGCAAAATCAAAATTTCGCAACAATAAGCCACAAGCGGTGCCCCTTGCTGCTGTTGAGCAATCTGGAATTTTTTTAACTGAGCATCAAGCGGGGCATTTTGAGATCAATTGGGTGGTGATGGCGCAATAAATGGAAACCCCAGGCATCTCATTTATTACACAAACCATCACGCATTTGCATAAAAAAATTTCGACGTGTGCTGCCTGAGCAAAAAACAACCGTGTAGTTTTTCAGCTGCATGCCGAGTAAGTTAAATTATTGAAAGGGAGGTCGCATCAACAGTTGATCAGTGTGCACATCCAATTCAAAATTTTTGCTTTAATCAAGCTACTGTAAGATGCAAAATGGTATCAATAATATTCGGCTTGCTACAGAGAGACAACACGATAACACTTTCAGTACATGCCAAGACAATATTCAGGATTTATCCCGTACCAATATACTAATATCAAATAAACACGGATATTTCTCCGCATCAATCTCAATCCTTACATAATACCGATTGACAGGCAGACTTAGCTTACTTTTTCTAGAAAACTTGCCATCTACCAAGTTATTCACTGAAAAGGTTCATACTGAATTTCCAAGTATGCAAAAGCAACGAACAGTGAAAAACAATGCAAAAGCAACTGTTTGCAAAAGCAACAAACAGTGCAAAACAATCTAGTGCAAAAAACGTAAGAGTGGCTGCCCGCCGACAGTGCGAAATGATGGCGATAATTGGCTGCAAATGCAGAAAATGTAGTAAGTACAGAAAAGTACAGAAGGTACGAAGATCATGTGAATCTTACAAAGCAGACTGATCCAGAAAAGGACATTCCTGCGATTATAAATAATATGTAATTTTTATGTGTGCCGAAAAACAAGTTATGATCGAAATTGAACTGAAAAATCAGGGTTACAGAATATGCACCATACTTTTGTAGTGGATAAGTTTTTGCGTTCTCTTGCAGTGCTGTAGACCTGCAACTTAACCGAGTATACACCACAAATGGGCCAATTTTTGGGTCACAGATACAACTTGCGGCCATGTGCAGCGAAGATTATTTAAATTGTAGCCCGACGGGTACGTTTTTTGGCAACGGAATAAGACAAATGCCTCATTGCCTACATGCGGTACGCAGAGGAGTTCGCTAGTTGAAAATTAAAAAATTTTGATCAACAGGTTGATGAAGAAAAGATTTATCACAAAAAAATGGAAGTTTATTTACTACAGAAGCAGATAGCCCACCGTTGTGTAACGCATGAGCGGTGCGCGAAAGTGTGACGTTTTTGCTAATGGGGTCATCGTCTTGGAGTAAAGGTGAGCCCAGAAGAGCGGCACAGTCTTTCACATTCTCGAGAAGCAAACAATACAGTTTTCCGTGATTGAACAGGATTTTGATAACGGGCAATGACTGCAAGGCGTCAAGGTCGCGTGACCCCATCGACAAACAGGTGTCCAGCTCTGATCGGTTGTTCAGCACGGATAGATTCTTAATAAAAGAAAAAAATCCCCTTCACCATATTCTTATGAGGTTAAGTCCAGCGGCGTACTTATTGCTGCTGCCAGCTTCCTCTTAGGTACGAGTTATTTGAAAATAATAATTGGTTTATTCTCAAGCGACATCACACCGCCTTCATTAAACTTTGGTTGCCCACATTAATTTCCTGATCCAACATTAGCCCTTAACTAAACTCTTCATTGAACAAATAATTTCATTTGAAATATGCTTGAAACAGTAGAAGGCCCAGAAAGTTTTACAAACTGAGAATGTTCAACAGAGCAAAATACAATAAAAGTTTCTTCATCCACATTGTGCAATTTAGCATCTTTGACAAAAAAGTAATCCTTTAATAAAAACCTTGAACAATTACAACATAAATGCAAATTAAATGCAAAAGACTTTTAAAAACGTGAGGTATTGGAGATACGTTCACACTATTTTCATGCCATATTCAGTTAAGACCAGAAAAACTTCAAATCAGCATTTCAAAACGGTTCATTACTCCAACAGCACCAAAATTACTTTCAGTTCAAAACTTTCCTGAAGAACATTATTTCCAATGTAGTGTGAATGCCGACTTGAACCAAATGAAAAATTCCGTAAACATATAGTAACATTTCTGAAAAAACGAAAACCATATAGCTAGGTGTCATATAAACCTAAGCCATACCTAATTATCTTGTTGGCAGGCTATTCATTACAAGGACTGAAACCACTTAAAAAGATATGCTGGCTCTTCTGAAATTCTCTATATTACTTAGCATTTCCTTGATTTTAATAAGTGAAGTATATTAAGCTTCGGTAGGCTCATACAGTATATCGTCGAAACCTAGGAAGAAGGCCTAATAATAACCGCCAGCTTACCTTCAGCAGTAGAAATTTGCTGCTTTCTATTAAGTGTTTTGTAGATTACATATTACCCATAGCTAAACAATTTAGATATTTTGTCCACAGAGAAAAACCTAAAGATGGTTCACAAACTTTATTGTGATTCAAATTCCGCTTAAGCTCAACTCAAATATTGAGCCGCTTTTAACAAAAGCTGGCACTTGTACACAAACAAAGTGCCACTGACATATCAGCCCGCACAGCTTAGGCAACTTCCACAGCAAGGGTAACAGCCCTTGACCGAAAACCAACACCTGCCAGTCAAAATTCAAGGGTGCGTAGGGAAAACACCTGAACAGGTTGCTTCAGTTAAACCAAGTTTTTTGAAAATTAACTTGCAAATAGAACATGTAAAATACTTTCTGCCTAAAGCAAATAGTGAAACTACTCAAGTACGTTACTTTGGCCTGAGAATTACTCTGGTAAAGTAAAAGCAGAAGAAACCATAAATAAAACTACTCATTAAGTAGCTGAAGCGGAGTACCTTAGTAGAACCATTTTGTTAACGTTGGGGCACAGTGCAGACCTTCCAAATAAAGATTCACAGTAAGCTGAAAGCCTTAGAGACTACCTACACCTCACAAGAATTTCGCGCATCTTATGTCAATCAAAATTTCCGGACTAAACGCGATTGTTGAATGATGTAGACATCAAGGGCGTACGCAAGGGGGGTTGAGGTGAATCCCCCTCTTGAGCTTGATATTTCACAAAAACTTTATTACTTGCGCAAAGGAGATTAATTGTTTTCACATACATTTTTGCTTGTTAACTTGTCAACTTAATGCAAATACCACGAAATAAATTTGCATGCAAATTTCAAGGAACACTGTAAATGGTCAAAAGACATGTGGGAATTCGGGCTATCGTCTGCGTCCAGAAACAACCTCACCACATTTTGCAGACCCTCCGTCCACTACGCATGTTTAAGATTTTGTTCCGCGATAGTTCACTTTAACCAAAACAATTGTTTTTATTTTGTCTGCTATGGCTGATCAGCGCAAGCGCTGATCGCAATGGCTACATTACCAATTTCTGTAATATGATAGAAGCATTGCACGAGCTCAAAAATAGTTTTTTAACGTAGAAGCTTTCAGGAATTTGATAATGTCTCAGCAGGGAAAAAGGAAAACTAAAAGTGTGCTGGATTCTACACATAACGAAAAATTGAAAGTTTTCTTGCGTACTTTATGTGCATTCTCAATTCTTATGTAGTTCAGCAAGATTCGATCTTGCCAACCGGTTTGTGCGCCAGCATGTCCAGCCGCACACTTTCTATGCTCGACTGCTTGTATTCGACATGAGTGTGTTTTACTCCCCGGTTTTCACGCGCAGCTGATATTTTTGCAGTTATGAGCTGATGTATCGTAACGTTTATTATATTTTCCTCCGACATCCTAACTTGGAGCGCTGATAATTTATATTTAGTGCAATGACACACAAAATAATGATAGTGGGTGTAGAAGAATATGCATATTATGTCAACAAACTTCGCCAAAACGTTGTTTGGAAACATGAATATGACGTCAAAATGTGACGTCACAAACAGCACACACCAATTACAAATGACCACCATATGCTACTGAATGAACCCCATGAAAATTGTCTGCGTACCCCACTCGTAGACAGGTAGG
>Ga0210059_1006026_pt1 | contig 19471 bp, 10 predicted proteins | sample Ectturendosymbi2_FD_188042 | JGI IMG/M metagenome (GOLD analysis project Ga0210059, IMG submission 188042) | Ecteinascidia turbinata endosymbiont from Florida, USA - Sample 2 (SPAdes) (version 2) | ecosystem: Host-associated > Tunicates > Ascidians > Unclassified | place: Key West, Florida... | reverse complement strand
TAAGTTATTTAGTGGACTATCACACATTTTTGTTGACAAACTATAGTGCCATTATTTGACAGCAAATAGTTTTGTCCCACTTGCATTAATGAAGTTATTGTCATCAATAAAGACCATTGTTCCAATTATACTAGCCTACGAACTCGAACAATAAGCTACACCTTGACAGGTAAAAGGCAGGTGAGAAAGAATATATTGGGAGGTCAAATGTTCCTGCAGACTCGTGTAGTAGGGGAGGAATGAAAAGTTTTGTGTCATAAGGGTGGAATGAAAAGTTCCAAAATGAGCAAAGGGGGCAATGCATCAAAAAAGGTTGGGAACCACTGTGCTAAAAGGTCAATCAAGGCCTCTATAGACGCGGATCATCATCTAGTTTCCAATAAAATTTTGAGCCATAAAAATGGCTCATTGGATTAGCGCCCAGGGCCAGTTAAAGTTGGTCAAAAGTTCAAAAACCTGCCTTCTTTGTGACGTCACCAAGAGAAAACCCCCACCCAAATCAAACAACTTATTTTTTTAATCGAAACTAGAAGACTTGCTGAATCCGTGGATTGTTTGAACAGCTCTGTAGGTATAGTAGCTGGCGAGTTATAGCTTTTAAAGCGTTTAAAATCCGCGCCAAAATTTTGGCGATCGCGGGACTTACAGGGTTAACTAGTAGCATTATGAGGTACTGCCAGAGCTTTTGATTGGGAGTCGGAACAAAAGCTGACAACCAACGCAATTAAGGTTCCAACAAGTTGCCCAATTTATTTCTACAATCAACTACCTTTCGACTTGCTTGTATGTGCGAAGAATAGCACATCACCGATAGTTTTTGCAAACCAGTTGAACGTCGCAGAAAAGAACTTGAAGTTTCTTTTGCCGATAATTACGCGACTATCGATGGAAATGTTTACCGCCGCACCAACCATACTAAGCGGATAATAATCAAATCAAAAATCAATCTAAATCTACATGGAAGGTGCAGTTAAAGAGCTATTTATTATTGCATCCGGCCCACACCGTCGGCAAAAAACTTTACATTTGTTTGGCAAAAAAATTACGTGAAAAATCCGCACGTGTATTTAACTTACTGTTCCCGCGAAAAGAACTGCGTCACTAGAACGTTTATACGTACGTCATAAGCTACTATCAGCCTTTGCTCCATCGCACAGCCGTTGTTCTGTCTGCATCATGTTATTTTACAGCTTGGTGAATAGTAGTTCGGGGAAATTGGACAGTGTTTTTCGTTTTCTTAAAATTTGAAAGTCTTGCAAAATTCATCCCAGAAACTAAAAGGGCTGAAAGAAGATGGAAATGCAAGAAAAATTTCGTGCCTTGACTTTGTTAGAGAAGGGAGATCCTGTGATTGCTGCAGCCAGAGATTTTGGGATCTCACGAGAGGCAATTTATCAATTTGAAAGGTTGGTGGCGTCATTGCCATCCTGGATGGTGCAGAAGAGGAAATAGGGCTGGCGCACCTAAGCCAGACCTCGCGTGAAACGATACGGTTTAAGCATGGAGTAACATCATACCCGTCTATAACCGTCGTTGCATTAAAAAACTAGCACCCTGAGTTTCGCCACTTCTCAACCAGGACAATTCGTCATCGACTGCAGAGGAATCTTGGTCAAACATGTCGCCGCGCAGCCAAGAAGACCGTGCTCACCGCAGCAGTGAAGATGAAAAGCTAACTTTGCAAGACATATCCACACGGACAGCTGCGGAGTGGAGAAAAATGATGTTTCGTGATGAAAGCACTTTTATACTGAGGGGGTTCCCAAAGATGGTGCGTCGCCCGAGTACCACATCCCGGAATGTCCCGAAATTCACCGTTAAAATCGTGAAATATACTGGCAGTGTAATGAAGGGGTTCTTCTAGTGGATATCTTAGCGGGGCAGGTTTGTACTCCTATTCCAGTGGAAATAATGCCGGAGGCTTAGTGACAAACATCCTATACAAGCAGGTCAGACAAACAGATATTCTATGTCTTCTTTAACATCTACATTTTTGTTGAGGTAGGATTGAATCTATTCTAAAGCAAAAGCAATTTCAACACTAAAAGTTCACAACGCACTCAGGGGAGGTGCGGACCAGGCTCTAATCAAATGTGCCGTATGTTAAGCGATGACACAGGAGCAGCTCAATACTTCGCAGTTACCTCATCTTTGTTGATAAATGAGTGTATCTGGTTCAGCATCACACGGACATCTTTCTTCTTACAATCCTCATCAGGTAAAACGGACTGTCTATATACCAGGAGTTATAAAAGTGTTTAGAACTTTGTAATCAACCGCGCAAATAGGAAAGCGAAACATTCGTGAATTCTATAAAACAGGTAACACAATAAAAAACACGCTGGATCACAAAGATGGTTACAAATCATACATAACCGTGGCAGAAATACAAGAATTGAGAGTTTCTGTACGCAATGTATCAACTCTTTCTACAACGCGAGGAGAATCCTAACCTTGCATCACGTTCAACGCTCATAACTACGAGAATGGAAACCTGGTGTTTCTCTGGTGCAACAAATCGCTTCACAACACAAGAACGCCATCAGGCCATCAGTTAGGAAGGATTACTCAAAATGTTGCCAGAGCAACGTAAGCTTTAAAATCAACGCAAGTCGCGCAAAAATGTCATACCATCTCAAGCATATGGTGTTTCAAACCACGATCGCTTTACTGCATGTAGTAAACTAAACCAGACAATGTTGTCACGCAGTAGACCTTGCAGTTCTCAAAACGAACGTATCGCAATAGTTGAAAAATGAGGGGAAACTGCATAAAAATTTATAACAAATTTTGCAAAATGAAACTATATCGTAGGAACTACAAAATGTGGAAAAGTTAAAAAAAAGTTTGTTGATGGAATACCACTTTTTCATGTCCTAACAATGCTAATGTAGGAAGAAACTTTATCCTTTCAAAACAGGCAAAATGCGGTGTCTGCGTACGTTCAAGAGCATCGGCCGCGTCAATCACACAAAAAATGGAACCAACCCAGCTGCCAGCTTTGCCGTCGCATTTTGGCAGCAATAATGCGCTATCTCCAAAACCAACTAAAACACCACAGATTTTCTCCACCTTGAACTTTTTGGATAAATTGCCATATCGTTACATCTTAAAACGGTGAGCTAGCGCATGGAAAAATGTTCCATGGCGCAGTAAAAACAGAAGGGAATTCCACCTGTGGAAAACTTTGTCGTCATTGTCGACCACGGTATCCAACTCGTTAAATCGGATTTGCCTCGTTTTGCTCGAAACCTAAACAGCAAGCAACCTGCTTTAATTTCGTAGCGTTCAATCAACAAAAGGATCCACAGAAAGGTCTAGTGACAAAAACAGTGCAGTTTTAAACTCACAGTCTCGGCGATGCGCTCAGAAGCTGCCCGTGCACTGCGACTTCTTTCATGGACAATCCCGGCTTCTTTAGCATTGTCGAAGTCGAGCTGCCCGTCCAGATTGACCAAAGACAATCTGTTCGGCATGGTTATGATGGGTGCAAGGAAATTTGATGCTACGCCGAGGGCATTAGTCATAACATTAAAAAAAGGAAGACTTAGCTGACCAAAGCCTTAGTATATTATAACTGGGTGTAAATTTACAGCAAAAATTATATAAGGAAATAGCAACAGGAGATAAACTTAAATTTCTCAAGCTTGGCCTCCAGACCCCACTTGCGGCAGCCAATATAGCCGTGCTTCAGTTGGGATCACACACAAAAAGGTGGTTATATGTGGCAATGAATACTTCAAGTTTGAGACTGAAACTTCATAAAAAACTATGAAAAAGAATGCAGTAATAACCAATTATGTGCCTGTGTTCTCAGCGTAATTCTTGGAATAGCGTCACGCCACTGCGTTAATTTCAATCAGTGCTTTTGTTCTTCAGCATTTGTGCGAGGCTTGATCCGGCTTGCTCGCCAACGCATTGTTCTTTGCCATTTATTTCTGTTCTACGACCGTTTAAACTTTGAATAAATCTTCTATACTGAAGCGGTATCAGTTAAAAGTTTTTGTAAAGAGAAGTCGGGCTAGTTAAACATTTCAGGAAATATGCCAGGGTAAGTGCCGATCGTTTGCTGCCGCATCAAACTCAAAAAGTAATAAAATACCGATTTCCTTTTAAAACATTTGGGGGCAAAACGTTCTCCCACGAGATGCCGAGCATCGTTTGCGCGTGAAACATTGGCGAATACGTGAAGAACGGAAGCAACATTTTACGCCGTAGTTGCAACTACAAGGTTTAACAATCACATCGACACGCACTTGTGCTTCTCCGCCAAATCCGTTAGGGCTGCTGACGATACTTTTCCAATAGACAGTCGGGAAGCATCTTGTTTTTTCTGAGTAAACCAAGAAACACAATATCAATGAAGTGACGTTAACATGACCTTCGAGATGCAACTAACGTATCTGTGCCAAACACTGAGGGCAATCATGTAAAAATGACAAATCAGTTTCCTTCTGGACTAATCCAACACAAGTCCTTTACGCAGTGGCGACTCCGGCACTCAGGCTCAGCCCGAGTCGTTGATTACGCTTTATATTGTAGAACGTGAGCTTGCTTGCTTTGTATATTGTGCCACCACCCACTTCACTGATTATGGTTGTTAACTCAAGCTCTTTTCATTGGGCCGTGTCAGTGTTCATATACTGTCGTTCCATGTCTGGCCTTTCAAACAAAAATTTGTCCAGTAACTCGGGCTAATACGAATAAGCCCAGTATGCAGAAGACTAACTGGCGTCATCATTGCTCTGTGACGTGATTTGCGTAACAATGGACGAGTTCGCACGAGAACTTCTCATTCGTTGTTAGGTGACTGATGTGACAGAGCAACGATAGTGTCAGCCAGAATGAGAGCAAATGGAAACAGGGTTGCCAATTTAGCAGATTTTAATCCAGTCTAGCTACAAACAATTGGTCTATAGGAGCTCGCTTGAAACCTAGCTTATCTTGAGTTGGAACTAGCAGATTTTTAGCTGTTGTTATAGACCAGAGATGCCCAAAGTGGGGTACATGTACCTTCAGGGGTACATTTGCCTATCCAAAGGGGTACATTTAAGGTTAGCACCAGAAGAGAAATGGATATTTGCATATCTTTCACTTCCAAATATTTATACATATATCAGTAAATATTATTTTCAAAAGCCTTTGTATGCTTATTGTTGAATATGTCTATGATTAATATTCATGCTAAATGTTTTGTCATGAGAAATTTTAGGGGTACACGTTCATCTGTCGAAATGCTGAAGGGGTAAATGCTTATCTTTCAAAATGCTGAAGGGGTACATGGTGAGAGAAAGATTGGGAACCTCTGTTATAAACGGTATGTTAAGACCAATTTGTCCTGTTATATTCTGATCTACCTCGCATTAATCGTTGTTTAATTGCCTGATTTTCGTTTCGCGTGGATAGTTCTATTTTCGTGCAATTCAGTCACTTGGTCAGCACTAGTGGTCAGACAGTGAACACTGAGCACTTAGAGTCGGCACGTGGGGTTGATGACTGGATGAGCAGCTAAGTGCGATACTATGATGGGCCACAGCGTAGTACCCAGGGGCGTAACGAGAGGGGCAAGGGGGCACAATTCCCTAGGCGCTGAATCACTATGGGGGCGCCGAAAGTCCAACAATGTCACAAGTACTTTCTTGAATACAGTACTTTTTGCTTCCAAAAGACCTCAGGTTCGAGCATGGGGACGCCACACTTGCTTGTCGCCCCGGGCAACGTCTTACCTCGTTACGCCCTTGGTAGCGTAGTACCCTTCGTCCACAGTGTACAGCAGGGGTCGGCAAATACCGGGCGGCGACCCCGTGCCGGTCCTTGAAAAAATTGTTACCGGGCCGTGCGGAACCAAGGCCAAATTTGTCCAAAAGTCACTGGAACGATTGACATAAGGAACAAACTATGGTTGCCATTGACTACAATAATCCCTGCAGGTCGGAGCATCTCATTGCGGCAAAGCAAGCCCAGATCTCTCACTGAATCAGTGGCATGATGACTCACGAGTTGTAATAAATTTGCATAGGTTAAACACTCAATATTTTAATGAGGGCCGGTCCGCAAAAAAATCCCAGGTTGAAACCGGTCCACAGTGCGAAAAAGATTGCCGACCCCTGGTGCACAGGATAGAAGTGCACAGAACACAAGCTGTGGTATCTGTACAGGACCTTTGGCGGCAGGCAGTCGGTACATAATTCAATTTTTTATCCCACCTTTGCCCACTCATGACACAAACTAAAGACATAGGCGAATACACAAAATGGGGGACATTACGGAAAACATCGGATGCAAACAAAAAATTGGAAAAGCATGCAATATACCCTAAAGTCAAAAATAGCAAATGAAGGGGGGGGGCATTGCAAACGTGAACGAAATAATCACATGGCATTTCAATTTAACAACATATTACAGAAACATAAATATTTGCCTACTCATGTTTTCTCTGGCTCATCATCTTCATTGCAGTCGATTTCAGCATTCGATTCAGTCTATCAAAAATTTTCAGCAACTTTTCTTGACAGTTACATATTCGTAGCAAGTTATCTGTTGAGTTAACTGCCCTTTGTTGATTACTGCAGGTTCAGATTTAAAAGTTCAGTTTATTGACTGCTCTATACGCTAGGAATTCTCCCTACAGTTGTACCTTCTAGTGCTATTATTCTTTCAATGGCATGAACAACGTGAAAAATGTTTCTCGCTTTAAATTTAGCTTACGATAAAAAAATTCTAGCGGAATTTTGCAATTTTTCTAGCTTGAAATGTCTGTTTAGACTTGGCAAACCTGAGCGGAAATTTCAGTGATGCAAGCCTCGAACGGTTGCATTCAGCTAGTATAGGCTAAGTTGAGTGATGAGCCCGAGTTACTCTGTTGACCTGGAGTCGCCATGCGTTTACGCATACTTCGAAAGTTAAATATCTCTCGTGTGAATCTTTAAAACAATTGTAAAAAATGTAACACCCTCGCACTAGAAACGTAACCAGTCGACGCTTGTGTTTTTTCTTGAAGTACGTCGCTACCTAAATCTCAAGCTATTTAAATAAGGCCAAACTTTGATGAGAATGGTTTGTTGTGGTCCTTCGAAGTAATCAACTCACACACTTGGTGGATAACCGCAATGGACTCGCGGTTTTGTGAGCAACATTCTTCTTTGTAACATTTCTTGGGGCTGCGAATTTTGTCTGGCGATGCCACTGAACATGCTGACGTCTGGAGCTTGCGAAGTTTTCAGCGAAGGTTTACTCCGTGTTCCTGTTAGCGTAGTTTGACGAATCACCGTGTTTTTGTGCGCAGGCGAAAAAAACTTAAACTGGAGCCATAATCGGTCTAACTATTGTATTCAAGATTGGAAAAACTTGCTTGAGTATTTGAAACTTGTTTTTATCTTCTAAATTTACAAAAAAAAACAGAACCACACATGAATTGGACTGAAACTTGACGGCGAAGAGTTGCGGCAGGGCTGCGATAAGAGTAGACACTTTATCGCGAAGTGCTAGTGCGCGCACGAAGTTCGATTTTCATTCTTAACCTAAGTTTTGATCAACTTTTGTGGCAAATCCATCCAGACCAAGATCCAAAGCGTTTCCATATCTTTCTGTTAAGATTGCTGCCCTTACCTGGAAGTTTCTTATGCACTATCAAGCCTGAAGATCTATGGGGCGCCGTTCGCAAAAATATTATATCTGACAGATTTAGCACAAAAACTGCTATCTCTGCGCATATTTAGCTATCTCCGCGCAAAGATAGCTATCTCTACGCGCATTTAGCTATCTCTGCGTGCATTTAGCTATCTCCGCGCAGAGATAGCTATCTCTGCACGCATTTAACTATCTCTGCGCAGAGATAGCAGTTTTTGTGCTAAATCTGTCAGATATAATATTTTTACGAACGGCACCCCATAAAGATCACTTAAAACGTGCTGGAACATCCGCAAGATAAAAATCTTCATGAATTTGTTACGTTTTGAGACCTGTAGTAACTCGGATCAAGTCGTTTTCAGCAAATTGCATTGCAAGTAATCTTCAGATAATGATCTAACTTCAGTAAAACGCATGTGAGTATTGACCGGTTATTTAAACCAATTGCTATGTCGGTGGAGTTGACAAGCAATTCCACTAAAGACACAGAAAAGATGTTGACCATACAACATACTGCGTCTAGGAGTTCTTGCGACAAGCCAAGGTAATTGTGTAAGGCAAGGAAGGTCACTCGCTGCAACCTGGTCATGATGACTTGCACAATCTCGACCAAAGAATCGTTATGTTTTCTGAAAGCATCACAGATTGCTTCTGCTGGTAATCTGTAACAAACAGATTAAAATTTAAGATATTGTTTTTTAAGCAGACAGATGAAGCGACGTGCTCAACACATCACTGCTTGTGATAACTGCAAAATGGGATTGAATGAGTCTCCAGAAATATTTTAATTCGTTATTGCGAACACCTTTGGCAATTGTCAGACTCGTGACCATAATTAAATTGAACAAAGTTCGAAGTGGCATTCCATTGCAGTTTACGCTCAAATTATCTTAACATACGTCAGGACAAATATTCCTTTTTGCAAAAACTTCTACCCAAGATTCATTATCACCATTATCATCTTTACGCAACTCAACCCTTTTTAAAGAACTTTATTTAACGCAAACTCAACCAACCACTCCCATCTAGCCGTATCAACAAACCAAATAATCTTCACTAACGGTTGCTAGTGCTTTACTGCCTTTTCGTAACTTCAGCGATTTAGCAAAAAGATTTCTTACGACGCTTGAATCCAGACACACGACTTCCGCAACATTTAGTGCTTAATCTTTGGGCTTATGGCGCTGAGTCCCAGAGCAAAGTCAAGAATGACCCACACAGTATGCAACGTCACAGCTTCCACTCACTCCCATGCTAGCTATTGCTAAATACAAAACGGGTTTCTAAACGTCTTGCAAAGCAACAAAACCTTGACCTGCAAGGTATGTGAATAGATAATTCCTGTGACTCTTAAAATCTGTGTTGTTTTTAGTCTGCATCTTGGCCAATAACATAAACGTTAAAAACGAAGCTGTAAAAACAAATTTTGCGAGTTCATCATTTAAATAAAAAATAAACAAAGCAACTTTTAAAATCAAATGTCTTTCCAGTGCACCTTAAAATTTACTATAGTAATAGCATGTTCACATATTGCATTTTTTTCATCAATGTATTTTAGACATTCACAACATGGGGCCACCATGGGGATGGAAATAAAATAATATTTTGAATGAGCTTGAAACTTGACAGATTAGTGCAACCAAAAATATGAGTCCATTTTGCGATTAATATTGATGTTACATAGGGCTTATAGAGCTTAGTATAGACGCGTACAACAGAAAAAGTGCCTCTTGTGAGTAACCAGAAAGGAGTTCAATGTTATGTTATTAAAAAACATCGACAATCCGTAAACTTTACCGAAGCACGAGAGAATCCTGCACTGCTCGGGCAAAAACAGTTTTGTACGAGTGCATGTGCCCTGTGAGAACATCTAGGATGCTTAGAAGACTGTACAAGCTTTCTCCGACAGTTAGTTCATTGAGTTTGACCTGGCAGATAAATAAAACACTCTTGTTAATGCAATGAGGATAAACAATCAGGCGGAAGGCCGTGTACAAAAAACGAACAGCCGCCAAAGAATAGCGCAACATAATTTACCGCTAAGGCAGGAGTATTAACCTGGAGTCCATGAAGGCTTTGCAGACATTTCGATAACTACTACGATGATTGAAACCTAATTTCGACTATATTTATTGCAACGTTTCTTCTTAAGGGTCCGTCGCTTTTAATAGGAGGTACTAGGGTCCCATAACCCGCAAATGTTTAAGAAATGCTGGCTTAAGGGCAACAAACCAAAAATGTGGAAAAGCAGGTTTTGTGAAACTCATTTACATTCACAAAAGACATGGTCCTGATATCCTCGAATACAAAATTGTGATACGTACAAGGTCCTTCTTTGAAGACCATGTCAAACGTACATAAGTTGAATTTTTTTAAGGTGAGCGAAAACGCGGCTTCGAATCGAGGCGAGTTAACACGATTGATTTGATCCATGGCATAAGCATTGCGACATTGTGATGAACTAAAGAGTATGATGAATTTCACTACAAGCAACAGCTATATCAAGTTAAAAGCTTTAGCAAAAAGATCAGAATTGCTTTCTTTTGTGACAACTACCATTCATAAAATTTCATCCGTGCACTAGCTGGGCACTTTCACAAAAATTATGACAAGATTTGTACAAAATACATTCGAATTTAGCAATTTCAGTAATGCTGACAGAAAGCTTTTATAATAAGAATGAGGTAATTTGGCGAAGGAAATTTTTGTTTTAACTAAATTCTGCAAAGTTAGTGGAACATGCTTGCATGTGTTGGAGGTTTAGCATTTCAAGATTCATGAAAAACAGAACTACAGAATACACATACAAAATGTGTGTACTACATCAAATTAACTGTGAAATTTGGCTAAAACAGAAGTTCTTAACTAACCTTTAAAACATTTACTTTCACAGCTTACAACATAAAATTCTGCCATTGCAGTTACTTGTACAGAGACAAGGGAATATCAATAGAGGTAATTATTAGAGATCGACCGATATATCGGCCGATATTTGGGTTTTACCGATATATCGGTATCGGCCAAAACGGCCGATATTACCGGCCTCAATCGGAGTTAACAAAATGCTGTTATATTCCACACGCATTCATACAACTTGCGCAAGAAAGCACAACGAAGCAAGTCGAGACAGTTATCTTACAACAAGGCTAGCTGGTGCGGTTTCATAAACAGACAAGATTAACCATGGAGCGTGCGTCGGCCGTCACAACCGAAACTAAACCATCATCGGGAAGTTTCGCAATGCTTGAAGCCACCACGTGCAGGTGTTGTGTACGAATTAACTCCCGTTGTACTTCCGGAAGTTTTCGCAGCACGAAAAGTTTGACTGGTACTTAAGGTGCAGAAGTCCAATCGATGCCTAGTTTGGCGCAGATTAATTTAAAAAAGCTTGCATGAAAAATGACTTGCGTTATGTTAAGCAACATTTATGGCGTTATGAATATGATTACAAATGCAATCGTTACTCATTAGTGACGACAACTGTCGCTATGAAGCAGTTGCAAGTAACATCTTAAAAGGATTCTACTTTTCTTAACTTGATGTATAGGTTATAAGCGCGCTGGTTTATACTGTACGCAAGCTAAAACATCGTGTTCGTGGGTTAACTTAATCGACATTTTCCACGAGGCATTATAATGATAATTGTGATCTCACAATCCAAGCTGTTGCAAACGTGAAACCAGCGTTTGTGGATGTGGCACACAAGCTACGGGAGCGCTATTCAAACATTTCACAAACCCATTGAAGCGGTGATTTGTCGTTCGGTCCGATAGCAGCGCGGTAGTCAGTGTTGATTGTTGCATCAAAATTGCTATTGTCCGTTTGTTAAACACGATCAGTAAAAGCAGTGCTTGCAACAACGCAACTGAACTTACGCAAGCTAGAAGCGCAGTGTTTGTGTTTGGATCAGAACTACCGCGGCATTATCGCACAATCATCGGATGCGTAATGCGCACATGTGCACCTTAGCTATTGTTATGGCGACTTGTTCTTACGGAATTTACTTCTGGCGGACGGGCGGTAATCGGTTATAGCCTAGTGCTGCTTTTGTTTAGGTTAGGCTGTAGATGACCAGCTTACTCACTGTAGGGTACAGTACTTGGTGAAAATGCAGATAAACTTTGCTTTCTGCATGACAATCCTGAACTGTTGATATGGAACTACTGAGAGCTGACAAATCGGTTGAGGTATTTCATTTCATACCAATGCCAGTACTTCAGTTACAGTAACTAACGGAACTAGTTTTTCTTTTTTAAGGACATGCACTGCAGTTATTTAATGTTACATCACATCAAAATTCCAAATTTGGTTCTTTACGACTTAGATTGACGTTTCAAATTGAAAACCCACTGAGTTGCAGAAGAGTCTGAAAGGTTGATTTGTGAAATATATACAAAAACAAAATTTTACAAGATTTATATAGTAACTTTTAACAAACATACTATCAAAGACCAAAAAAGTTACTGCAATTTTGGAAATATTTTAATTTTGGCAATGGTTAATTAAATAGTGTTGTACTAATTTTAACCTCCTTAACTTGATGGTCCATTTTGCACTTCCTTCCTTTTCACTGTTCAGCATCTTTCAACTTTCAAGCACAGTTTTTGCTTTGCTTTTTTGGGTTTAAACACTGTAGGCAGTTCTCTTACATTCAGTGTTCTGTTCTTGTTGCTTTGTTATTTTAACATTCTTTTTTTATTAATGGCGCTGTGTTTATTCATTGTAAACAGTGTATACTATGCTAACAAGTTAGGCTAATCAAGTATTGAAATTGCTGCAATTTCAAAAATTCTAGCTTATAAATCCTGATTTTTAATGTTTTGAAAAAAAAGGTAAGCCATAAAATACATCATACCTTTGATAATGAAGCAGAAAACAAGATTTAAAAATTTTGGAAATATCGGTATCAGCCTCAAAAAAGCCATATCGGTCGATCTCTAGTAATTATCTTTAAAACAACCTTTTTGTTTCGTAACTACAAAAGTTTCGTTTTCACCAATAAAAAGGTAGTCACCTCATTGTTTTCCTCTGCAATGTACAAATTAACTTGACCTTCTTGGACAACATATAGCCACTTGTCATCTTCCCCGACTTTGAAGAGGTAATCACCCTGATTGAGAGGGATTGTCTCCATGTGACGACAAAGTTGAAGAAACACACCTTGCTTGAAGTGACCAAAAACTCTAATGTGCATACAGGATACCAGTCCAAACAAACACAAGCAAAGAAACACTTACTACAGAATTTGTACAAACTGGTTTGCAACTACTTAAACACAGAAGCTAGAATTCAGATTTTTGTTGCAATTCACTTCCTTGAACAGTACATTGCAACCAGTGTTATTTCTCTATTTTTGGCACTACATGTAGTATCAAGTACATTTTTCCCATTTCTTGGTAAATTCAAGAAAAATACTCCACCTCATTCTTGGAACAGCTAACTACAACATTTAAAGTTTATCATCCATGGCATGCAGACCAAACAGAATTAACAATAAATTCTAGTCTTATAAATAACAGAAATTTAATTTTAGCTCAAATAATTAATCTTGTTTGTCAATGAAATGCTCCACAGCTTGATGAAATACTCCACAGTTTAAATGCGACTGAAACACACAAGGCAACTACAGTGAATGGACATGTGGGCCCAGTTCTAATTGTCTGCATGCAGCCATAATGAACCAACCCAACAGGTTCCATAGTCAAATTGAAAGACTTCATGTCATTTTTACTTTGAAGGGAACTGGCAATTGAGCTTACTTTATAGTCATTCAGCAATATGACTGCAAAGTTTGAAAAGGAGAGGCAAAGTGAGAACAAAGTCAGCAAAAACAAGAGTCTAAGTGGAACAAAATTATCAGAAGAAATTCTGGTGAAAGTTGGTGTACACCAGGGCTCAGTGTTATCCCCACTGTTATTTGCAAATATGGTGGATGTGGTTACAGAGAGTTCAAGCGAAGGCTTGATGAATTTAATTCTATATACGGATGACTGGGTCTTGATGGCCCATACTAGGAGAACCTGAATGAAAAGTTTTGTAAATGGAAGGCTGCGTTTGGGAGTGAGGGGATGAAGGCTAACTTTGGTGAGAAGCAGGTCATTATAAGAAATACTCAAGAGCAAGATCAACCGTTGTGACATGTTTGGAAAGAGAGTTATGACAAACTCGTTGTGCACTGAGTGCAGAAAATGGATTCATGAGAGATGCCTGAAACTCAGCATGCCTAGGCATTTCACTTGTGGAAGTTTTAAGAAAAGAGCGGATAAGACGGTGGAGCCAGTTGAAGAGTTATGTTATGGGGCTGAAAATGTAAAAGGACTCTGTTATTTAGGGAATTAGGCGAATGCCAGTGGGGGATGTGAGATAGTGGTGACAACAAGAGCAAAAATTCGATGGATGAAATTAAGAGAATGCAGTGGGATGTTACAAGGGAAAGGTTCCCCTACTGAAGATAAAGGGAAAATTTTGGAATCAATTTTAAGAAGTTTTTGGAAAAGACTAGAATTAATTGGAAGGTTGCTAGGTTAATCCAGCCAACTCGGTATCAGGAAAAATACCAGATTGAGAATGCGTACTAGTACTACTACTACAATACAATTATTGATTTTTAATAATGAAGTCATTCAGTAATACAATTGTAAGCCAAATACCCAAGGCCAAAAGCAAAACAAATTTTGGTGATGTATAGAGAGGGAGAGACTGATACCTACTGAATATAACTGAATGCCAAGAAGAAAAACAAACTTCTATAATGTGAGACCAAAACTGTCACAAATTGAAACACAGTTTTTACCACAACCTTTTACAGCAAAATAATACACCTGTCCAGTCAAAAATCTATGCATTTTAATGATACTTTCATTGCCTGCTCAGGAAATGTTTCCAAAGAAAGAATACTAAAGAAAGCAAATGTGGAGATTAAAGACAAGATTTATCAAGGCAAAGACAAAGCTTCACGTCAACATCCCACGAATTCAATTGCCACAAATTGGCCTCAATAATGAGATCAGTCTCTAGAACTCACCCCCCTGTGTCTCAGTTCACAAAAATGACTGTATGCGTTAATTTGTTTATTCCCCAGTTTTGTTTTTTCCATAAAATCACTGCACATCATTACATACAATTTGCATAGTAGGGCAACTGAAAATGACACAAACTTTATGTCAGTGCTGTAGAAAAGCCTACCCAATGTTGTGGCATACTTTATACTTTGCAACAAGTACAAGATTTCTTCAGGAAAATTCGGAAGACCTTCATCCCATTGCTCAGCTTCAAGAAGAACCGAAGGAAATTCTTTTTTCTCCAAATAAGCTGGTGTCTTTTGCTTGAAAAAGATTGATTTTGCCAGAATCATCATCCGCTCATGGTTTTGAAGACGACGACCAGATCGACTGTGTTCTGGGATAGTTATTCCATTTCCAGCCCCAGACATATGTTTTTGCACCATTTTTGCAGCATCTTGACTCTAATTACAAAAATAAAAACTGAGTTTGCACAAGAATTAATACTTACATTAAAAAATCAAATACACATGTTTGATCACATTCCACCTGTCAAAGTGGAATGAACTATGTTTTTAGTGAAATAAAAAAACTCTTCCATACTTTTCAGAAAGCAACCTCATTAGCACATTTCTGCAAACCCAAGAGTGCTTGGTAACAATGGTAAGTCACTATAAAATTTGTGCATCCAGAGAACAATTATTTGTAGCAACAAACTTCTATCCAACCTTTTGCAAGCTTTTTTACAAAATTTTAATAACAAATAATGGCTTCCACAACTCAAGTGGAACCAGGTTGCATATTCAGTTCTCAAGCTTACTTTTCTCAGCATTTTTGTAGCATAAAATTGTACTTTATCTCGCTTTCGAAACTGGTAACATCTGACTTGCTCCAAGTTTGGAACTGATGTCTCTGCACAAAATAATATATTCAACCTTTTCCCACAAACAACATTGTTTGAAATTGCTTTCTTTTTCTTTTGCATTTTTTACTGTACAGCTAAAGTCTACCACATCGGCAGGAACAAAAATAAACAATTCAGCAAAATTATAATGCTGCTACCATTTTATGAAAGATCTTGATTTTGGTGCAATATGTTTAACAGAATAAAAATACTCTAATGCTGCATCTGTGGTAACAGAAACCAAACTTGAATCACTAAACTTCACATAAACTTTCAGTACCTGGTTGAGTCACATTTGACTTCAACAGATGTACCAGAATCAAGAAAATAAACAACACAATGAATAGGACCACTGCCAGAAAGACAACCTGCAATTATATAGTGCAATGTAAAGAACTTACTCATGAAATACAAACAAATTAATACTAACAAAATTTATCACACAGTAGTACATGCTCATGCAGTAAATGTATATGCTGCAAACAAATATATACAGAAAATATCTGCACAAAATAAATGTGAACTATTAATCAGTTTAGCTATTACTTCAGAATTCAAATCAAGAAAGTCAAATTTTAAGACCTTCATTAAAATTTACAAATAAAAAAAACAGTCCAATGCACACAAAACATTTATGTCTTTAGCTTTTGCTATGAATAGTCATTAAACTATTGGCATTTGAAATTAAAAAACAAGCTTTTGCATCGCTTTAACACCACTTCAATAGGGCATCCAAACAACTTTTGATCTGTGGTCAGCATCTCTTCTGAAAAGTTAAGAAAAATTTAGTATAGAAAACTTTTCCCAGGCAGATTTAGCCTTATAAAACTCGCTCAGGCCTTGTTATGAATGCAAGAGTACAGCAAACTACAATCAACATGTTGCAAACCATATTTTTATTTGGTTGCACAGAGAATACCAATACTTACCATGAAAACTTCAGTCTTTACTTTGAAGTCAATACCAACATATGATGCAACATCTTCCAAGTGTGTATACAAATTGAGCAGTATGGTGTTAGCATTTGCATGCCAAGAGGAGAAAGAACTATTCATCTCTGCTGCAACAAACTTCTTATTGGATCCAACACAGATACTTATTCAGCTTATGTTATTTCTATTTGCAGTTTACATAGTTCATACAATACTGTTTTTTACCAATTACATAAACTAATAAACAAAAAATAAATATGTTCTCTTTCTTCATAAAAGTTTACTTTGCATGTAATTAACTGTTACAATTGAAAGTATTTAAACATGAAGTATGTATCAAATTAAATAGCTCACTACCAAATGTCTGTCAACCACACCACTAACAATAAAAGATACCATTTTTAGCTTGCAGCATAATATGAACTGGTTTCATTTTGAACTCCAGCAAAACACTGCATTGTATAAAATGCTACAGTAGTACACCGCAATGCAAACCTGTTGAGCCTTCATATATCAAGACATCACAAATTAATTCAACATTCTCAAGACAATTTAGTGTGATCCTGGTTTTAAATTAGGCAGTGACTATTTTGCTGCCAAGATGCCAATGGCAACAGGCTTGGCAGAAACAAAGTAAACACAAAAGATAAACCCTAAAGCTAACCCTAACCTTAACACTAATCCCTAACCTTAATGCTAACCCTAATGCTAAACCTAACCCCTAACCTTAATCCCTAACTCTAACCCTAATGCTAACCTAATCCCTAACTCTAACGCCAATGCTAACCTAATCCCTAAACCTGAACACTAACCATAACGCAAACGCTAACTGAACCCTAAGCCTAACACATAAGGGAAAAGTTAGGAAAGTTTTGAAAAAAGTAAAAAAAGAAAAGGGAAGTTGCCAAGGTGAGAGTCGAACCGAAAAGCAATGGCATACCACACCAGACGTGAAGCATTATAACCACTACGCTACGAGCACGCCGATTGCTTGACAAACTGACCTTTTTATTCAAATTGCATCATCATCATGCCACGAGACCGAATGTGTTCGATTGGCTGCACGATAGCTGATATGTTGCCGCCAGAATATTGACGGTATAATAGACACTACCTTTATCCATTCAAGCCCGTTGACTTATGGATTGGAACAGAAACAGTACTACTACATGTATATTGTACAGTCAGCATCCCACAGCTATTTTCTCTTTCACAGCTTTCACTACACCCAATTAACTTCAAGGCGCACAGCATCAAACTTGTTGTTCTTAATCTCGGAAGAGCAATGAAAATGTACTGTACAGCTACAAAATATACTTTTTCATGTTGCAGTTGCATCGCAAACACAAAGTGTTGCCTTGCATTGTTATCTGCAGAACAACTCAAGTTTCATGCACATGCATCCTTTCTTACGGCGTTTTATAGGTTTTGAAATACCACGCATGCTGCGTGTCTGTTCAGCAACAGTCACCCAGATGACAATTAAATAATGAAGTGCACTGTAATAACTAAGCTAACTGCAACTTTCCCAGTTTTCAGGGCTAGGCGTTAGCAGCTTATAGAGAAAACACAGGTTTTGCAAATTTAAGAAATAAACAATTTAGAAAGCCTAGACTAGTAGACAGAAGCGAAAAAAATGAATTTTGTTTTAATGACAAACGTAGAACTGCTGCGCTACAGGGCAGGCTACTACTATCGTTGTCGTCTACAATCAGCTAACGCCAAACCACTGCCATATGCCAGTTGAATGCACTGAATACGAAGATGCAGCACAGCTGGTGGGAGTCACTTTTTCAAACTCCCACTCCGCCCCTGTTCCAAAATTTTTCAATCCGAGTCCGGCAATTCCTTAAATTTGAGAATCCGACTCCTGTTCAGACTCCGACTGCAATCATCGATCCAACAGTAACAGTGCTACCACAGGCTTCTCGGCAAAAATCACTAGATTCACAAAAAAAATTCGCTAGATCTGAAGAAAATCACTAGATTGAAAATTTTTGCGTTGAAATTCGCAGTTTTGCTTGAAATGATGTATCTATTTACTTTATTGCCCAAAAACCTTTGCATCATTTGCAAATTTGCTAAAATAGATCATGTTGAAGCCTCGAGAAGCTCATACTAACAATAAAATATTCAAGCTTTTCTCAAGAGCAGAAAATGACACCAATCGCGAGTATTTAGAGCAACAACCTAACAGTTAATTATTTCCACTGCAGTGTTCCTGCTAATAAATGAAAATACTGTCATGGCCAATATTGCAGCAACTAACACTAAACAGCACGGAGGTGAAAACAATGAGAAAATCAAATTAGAAACACTTCGTTCTGTTGATGCAAATCTTCAAGCAATAATCCAATAATCAATTGCTTAAATATCAAAAAAAGCTAAAAATATTTGAAAAAGGGCTGAAAAGTTAAAGAAAAGACAACCGATCTTCTTGAAACACATTCTTTGAAAAAAATCACTAGATTGCATTGAAAAATCACTAGATCACTAGATGAGCCGAAAAATCACTAGATCTGGTTAAAAATCACTAGGCGTGGCACCAGTCAACAGTAATTTACCCACGTTTTTATCTAAGAAATGACCGCACAGACTCCTGCTACTGCCGAAATGGAAAAGTGACTCTGGATCCGGGTCCGGTTTGTCACAAATTTATGACTCCGGATTTCGGGTCCGAAAGAAAAACGCATAATCCAGCCGGAGTCTGTGCTGTCATTTTTTTTTTTTTTTTTGGCAACTTCCCTTTTCTTTTCCTTGGCAACTTCCCTTTTCTTTTTTTTTCCTATCTGCCAGAATGGCGGCTCAGATATCGAAGAAGTGAAAGTTCGTTCTTGATGGACTGTTCAAAGCGGAATTAAATGAACTTTTATGGCGTGAATTGGCGGAAGATGGATACAGTGGTGTCGAAGTTCGCGTTACACCAGCTAGAACAGAAATTATCATTCTTGCAACTCGGACGCAAAATGTTCTTGGTGAGAAAGGCAGAAGAATCAGGGAACTAA
>Ga0210059_1006025_pt1 | contig 19473 bp, 13 predicted proteins | sample Ectturendosymbi2_FD_188042 | JGI IMG/M metagenome (GOLD analysis project Ga0210059, IMG submission 188042) | Ecteinascidia turbinata endosymbiont from Florida, USA - Sample 2 (SPAdes) (version 2) | ecosystem: Host-associated > Tunicates > Ascidians > Unclassified | place: Key West, Florida... | reverse complement strand
CCGGTTTTTGCAGTAAACAATAAACAATACAATACAAACAATATAATGGAGTGAAAATCGCAATGATAAAATGTGTTTCGATCCAAACAAACCTAGTTAACTTTTAAACATTTTTGAATAAATATTCCATCGGCAAAATAACAGCGCTTCGTGGAGCTGCAGCTTTGCAACAAGAGGAACACCAATTAACTGCATTTTCAACGAATAAACATTCCAGCGTGACTAATTTATAAATGCATAAAACGTTTTGTAGGAACCTCGTCAAGTTTCAGAAATAGCGCACCATTCCTGAGGAAGTGAACAATTTGCTGACAAAATTCAAGGTCAATTCCTTATTTAGTTGGATTTACCCGAAGTTAATAAAAGCAAAAATGTCATCACGTTCTCACAACAATATCTGTATTCTCTTGTTCGTTGCCCAACGTAACGTTTCTAGCAGAAAGAGCTTATACGGATTAGACATTCTTATCCGTCCAAGTCTGTGTTCTTGCGCAATTTCGTTATTATTACGAAAAACGTATGGTTTCCTCAGAAAAAAATATCAGCTTTCGTTTAAAAAAGCTGTCCGGTCATAACCTGAATACTCAATCATCTACCTGCGATAGTAGCATTTCCAGCTAAGCGTTATGTCAAATACGACACTTAGCATTATTTTTTCATCACGCAAAACTGGTAAATGATGCAGTGGCCGCGGAGCGATAAACCTCCTCCGCACAGTTTCGCTAGCGACGTCGCACTAATCGGCCCTTACCAGTTTTATCTTCTCTGCTTGCTCCATAATTTACCCACGAACCAAATTGAGCAACTAAGGCAGTACATTTTCATTTCAGTTTAACTCGCTCAACTGCTGCAAAACCAGAAAAATGCACAAAACAATCAAATTACTGCAACAAGTTTCACTGGGACCATATTATTCTGACGTAGCGCAGCATTGCAACGCAGCTTGTTATGACAAAAAAGCAGCGAAAAACTGCCCAGTTTCTATAAATGACGCATTTTGCGGTCGTGTTATGAATACCGAGCAGTTGCAACCAAAAAAGTACCTCGACAACCAACATTCGCAATTACTAGCATAGACGAAAAAACTCTCGAAGCTCCACTCCTAACAGTAAATTGCAACTGGCAAAGTTTCGCATCCGGTGCAATCTAACGCTTTCGCAAAGAAGAAAGCTCCCAGCGCAGTCATTTCTTAATACTATGCTAGCTGCTGTGGCAGCAGACGTTACGTTTCAAATATACTGGGAGCCATAACACCTGCTTTATCTTGTTCAGAGACAAGTCAAATTGTACCTAATACGAAATCCGTGTAAAGCAAACAGAACGGTTGAAACTTATTTGCTCAGAACACACCAGCAGGCAAGCAGCGTGGGCCACTAACGAGAATGAAGTATTTGACTTGCTAACATCTGAGCATCTAAGCAAATGCATATTAACACGTTGAACAACTTCGTGCGTCCAAGTTTACATCATTTTTTTTACGGGCTCAATCTTTTGAAACAAGACACAAACGGTCAGCTAAACTAAGATCTATAATCAAAGCCATGCCTATATTTGTTAAATGATTAAGAATACAAAGCCATGCCTATATTTGTTACAAAGCCATGCCTATATTTGTTAAATGATTAAGAACATCATTGCATCAAATGACCGATACAGATTGAAACATAAAAAACACATTTAAAGGAACTTCAAGACATAAATATAATTCAAATTGTAAAAACTTGGCTAGAGGGGTATATTCAAACATGCATTTCCAAACTGTAGCTGTGAAACCTTAGAATTGAATGTTAATCATATTAACAGATTACAAAACACGCAGACAATCTACTAGACCTAACCGTCTTCAATTCACCGGTTAATTAACTCCAGCCCTCAATGAAATCGCCAACAAGTTGGGCAACGTTCCCAGAAGGAGGATTTGCTTACATAGCAACAACGCATTGTTTAGCGTTTGGGCAAAGTAAATGAGCGGCCCTATTGTGCACGGGTGGCTTTATTGATTAATAGTCATTATGACGACATGACGCGCAACAAGCATCAACGGCTGCTGCGTTTCAACTCTCGACCAGAGAAATCAAAAAGAGTTGAATATTCGAGTAGACCACTTCAAAATCTATGCTTCATTAAAGCATGGACGCATTAAAGTCAATACGCGCCGCAGCACGTAAGGGAAGGTAAAGAACTCGACAGCGGTTGAACAGCGCAGGCTATTGTAGACTCCCAGCGGTGTTCCTGGCTTCTATTGTTAGACTTATCGCCCATTGTGTGGTGATTGTTACGCTCTACCCGTTCAGCCAATAAGGCAGGAAAGACCTGTTGGTGGCAGCAAATTTGAAATCGTGTTGTGGCTGGTGTAAACACCGCACGTGTTTGACTGGTTGTAAAACAAGTTGCTAACATGTGTACACAACAATGACTTTACACCAGTAGGCTCGAAAAACTTTGATGGCCAGATTTGACGTGATAGGGTAGGTCATATTTTGTTGCACCTTTGGGCGTGTCTGAGCCAATTACTGTGTTTGACACAAATAGCAACAAAAATTTCTCCAAAGCCTTGCACCCAGTCATATCAACCAATCTATGCACATAGGTTCTCAAAAAAATGATTGATCATTAAATCAAACTTCTGCCACTAAAAATAATCCCCAATCTAGGGATTTAAAATTGCAACCAACTTGAAACAACAAAGTGTTCTAAAACTAAATGTATGCTGAAATCAAACAATATAATGCGTTAAGCAGGTCAGCTCATTTATCATTGCTCACACTTAAGAGCACAAGGCAAAAAACCGAAATGCCTCTACCTACAAGCCAGCAAAGTCGATATTCATCCATCATACGCTGATTGTATGACAATTCTAGTTTAGCATGTTCAAGAATTCCACAGTTCGCAAATTTTGTGGCCTCTGTTTAGCTTTTTGCAATGTGTCCCATTCTTCCTAGTAGGTTATTTTTGACCTCTTACACCATTGTCTGAAAAATTGTCCTTCAAACAACTCCTAAAACTTGGGCTAGTAAGTCAGTAGGAATTAGTGTTTAAAATTTTTATATTTAATTCTAATCAACTCTGTTAATTTTTGAAAAGCCAACATGGTGTTGGTGTTACAACCACTTTTAGCTTCAACATCAATGCCCACTGTTTTGAATTTTGATTAACATGATTTCCACCACTGGTACTTGTAAATGCCATTCATTATATAAGCCACAACTGTTAATTACTTTGGATTTGCATGCTTTCACTACCATGTTCATTATGGGTTTAGCACATCGGTGCAAATATGTGGTCACGCACTCGTACCACGTGACCAAAAACTTGGAGTGCACGAACGATTTTTTTGCATTTTATACTTGTGCATATGAATGGTGTATGGCAATGCTTATGTGTGTGCACTAGTAAAAATTTATGCGCACTACTAACATTCACAGAAAATTGTGCACCCTTGGTTTAGCAGCTGTATGCTAATGTTGCTTTGACTTTAAAGCCCATACGTGTTTCAGTTTTCTTTTCTGAGGTTCAGTCAGTACAAAGCAGTTGCACCCACGTTTTTCAAGAGAAATTTGAAGACTGAAGCTGTAATGATCCTCAAATAAGGGTAGCAATTGATAGTCAGCACAACACTTTGCACACTTGGGAATGAAGCCATACTCTTTGTCAAATGAAATTCATAACCATAGGAATAAAAATGTTATAACTCTAGCACTAAATCATACAAATTTATATGATGGCACAAATATGTCAAGTTGCCCACTTGGTTTGACGAACAGCAATCTTCACAACAAACTTGTATGTGACAGGTATCCACAGCTTTTGAATACCAGTCCTAAAAAAACTCCAAAGACTAAAAAGTCAACTATTTTAAAATGTATTCTATATGTCAAAACTCATAATGAAATTCAGTAACGTTAGGTACAAAATAATAAATACCAATCATACCTCTCATTGCTAACATCACCAATGGCAATAAGTTCTTTGATTGTAGTTGTTTTCAAATGCAAAGAAGATAACTGAAACACAAGTAAATTTGATCACCACCTCTAGTGATGCAAATCCGATTGCAAAGTAAAGGCTGTCAAAACGACTGAATATGAGCCAATCAATTAGTTTTCTTATTACAGTTTCAATAGTGTTACTATACTTTGGATTTACAGTTTCAAACATAATGTTCCACACATTCTGATGCCACCCCTTGGCCCTCGCAGATCAATGCAGAGGAGACAGTGCTTAAAAACAAAGCTGTTTACCAGTGATAACATGAGGTAGTTGTATCACTTGATCATTCTCCCTTATACTGGAATCAGTTTATTTTGGTTGATGGCTTTATCTACAGCAAGCCACTAATTTTCATGTAAAGCCCTATTTTGACCTGTGTTCCAAGACTAAAACTGCCACTTCAAGGAACAAATTTCCTGCAAAAATTAATATAAAAAAGAAGCTAGTTAAAAAAATATGCATGAATTGAAATCTAGGCAAGTACAGAAGAGCTACAACATCATTTTTATATTTCAAAACTGTTTTTTGTTATTGTTTTAATATTATTTTGTGGATTCTGAATAGTCTGATGTCATCCTAAAGAAACTTGTCAAATGAATTACAAACACATTGTGTTTCAAATTTGATTTTGCTCCAGCACACAAAAAAAGTTTAGCAATTTTAGATTTGTAGATGTTGTTGGAATCTGTCAATGGAAAAATACAAAACAAACAACTTTTTAGAATTGAACATACATCACAAGATCCATGCACCATAATATGTTGGATAACCAGTGATAAGCTGGTCAGATCATCTTTGTAATCATCTTCTGTGAATGAAGTTGGCATCAGCAAAGAAGACTCTGCTTGCTACACATAAAATACTTGTTAGCAGCCAAATACAACAATCCAAATCAAGTAAAAACATAAAAGAGTAATCAGAGTTTACTCAGAAGTGTGACACTCACAAACCATTCAAGTTGCAATATTGCAGGCAAATATGGCATGATGATAGCAATTTTGCCATTTAAATTTAGTGACGAGTTCACTTCACATACTTGGAACATTTTACAGTAGTTGCAGCACCTTGTCTTATGAGGATTACGAAGATGTTGTTTTTAAAACAACAGAGAACACACTGAAGTTGTTGTCAGAGATAAAAGTAAACAGGTGATACCCTAGTAACTGTCACATACTAGGAGGCTGTGACTTTTCTTGCCAACAACTGTTGGGAAGTTACCTAACAACTCACACTCAACCAGGAAAAAATTGTGAAAATAAGATATTTCAAATCATCCTGTATTACCGTGACCTGGTGCATAATAGTCGTAAAAACAATAAAAAACACCAGACATGCTAGTGCTGAAAACAAAATAAACACAAAATATGAGTGTTGGGCATTGGCCCAAACACAATATTTTAATCGAATGACAAACCAATGTGCATCAAAAGATAACTTAAACATCTGTTACACTGACCTGATTAAACAATGAATTATTTACGGCAATTGAACACTGTAAAACCTTATGATTGCATACGCTTGAAATGTTATACAACACCTCAAACTTTTACCTGCAACCTAGCATTCTCTTTTCTTAACAAGCAAACTTCTTCCTGCAAGGCATTTGCTTTTAAATGAGCTTGATCACAGTCCTTGAGATAAGTTGACATTCTGCTTTCAAGCTCAATCACCCTGAAATTAAATCAACTTGAATTGGAACACTTCTATGAAAGCAAAATTTTATGTTGTATATTTTGCTTGTACGTAACCATTCCAATGGTTAAGTATGGGAATAGATACATCATTAACACCTTTGGTGCCAGCTGAATTATGCTGAAAGGTATAATTTGCCCATATTGGCCACGTCTGTGCAATTTCATAACTTGCCAGTCGATTGTGCTAGAGAGCTGTTCAAACTCTCAAAAGTCTTGCCAAGTCTTCTGGTTTGCAATCAAAGAAAGTTTTCAGGTTTTTTGTGAGTGATGTCATAAGTGGGGTGGCTATGTTTTTAGCCTCAGGTTACCTAGCCTTGCGTCCAAGTTGTGTTAGATGGAAGTATAAAAATATAAAATTGGTAATTTTACCAAAAATTATAATTTTACAGAAATTGGTAGTTTTACCCAAACTCTTGAACCAGAAATGCTAGAAAGGCAATCAAATACTCAAAAAACTCGGATTTTAGCCTAGTTTTCAATAAAATTTTCAGCAAAATACTTTTATCTAGCGGTTGGGCCCAGGGTCACGTAACCTGAGCCAAAATGGCCAAAAACCTACCCCACTTTTTATGTCATCCACAAAAAGCCCAAAACCAAAAAAAATTTTTTCATTGCAAACTAAAAGACTCACCGTGTCTTTTGAGGGTTTGGGTAGCTCTCTAGCACAACCAACTGGCAAGTTATGGACTTGCAAAGTGGTGCGAAATTAGTGCTCCATGTGTGACTTCAAAGTGCAATATACTCATATACTAGCTCCAGATGTGTTAAGCTATGAAGCAATAAAATACATTTACTTTGCATTTGCTTCTTCTTCCAACTCCTCAATAGTCTGAATCAAAACTTCATTTTGCTCCGACAAGTCCACAACATACGATTTCATTATTCTTATCTTCATCTAAAAGCAAGATATTTTACACAATATATACATATATCATATAGCAAAAAAAACTAGATTTACTATTTTTTTAAAATAGATGTCATAAAGATTTCTCACTAGATATCTATATTACAAGTATGATAAAAAATCAGTTGGTTGTTTACCTTTCACCTAAAATCAGTGCTCTTCAACCTTTTTTGTTACCGTGCACCCACAAAGCTATTTTGACGAACTCATGCACCCTATTTACTTAAACACATGCATCCTATTTACTGACACTTCCCCATGTCCCTCACCTAATTGCACCCAAGTACCTGGGCAAAATAAGCAAGTCCCCTAATTCAGTAACTCAGCTACATAATTCAATTGATAGTGGCTCATTGTCCATTGCTTATGAATCACAAATAATCAACTAATTACAACAATTAGCTTGACATGGTCTGATGCTTACGCATCACACGTCAGATTGTGCAAAGTCTCGGTTAAATCCTGAAAGTCATTGGTTGATTAATGGTTCATTTTTGCTAACAGAAAGTTTTGTAAAAAGTATCTGTTGAGTGTGACAAGCTTGTGATGTACCTTTCTGAACCCTTTCTTAGTGGGGCACCCCATGCATATTTTGGTATACCCTAGGGTGCACCGTGCACACCAGTTGAAGACCGCTGCCTAAAATCACACATTCTGTATTGTCATGAATGACAATGAATATTTTTTAAATTAACATTTACTTAAGCAAAGGAAAAATTTTACAGAGGTCAATCTAAAGTAACAAAAAATAAATCAAAACTTATGAAGCAATTATACTGAAAACCAGTTTTGCATGCTTGAGTGTGACAAACTTCACCAACTTTTCATTTATTTTAAGCATCAACCTAGTGTGTAAATGTTTTGGTAAAGAAAAAAGAGAAAAATTTTTACAACTCCTTATAAAAATGTACTGTATTTATGTCCAATCAATATCACTGCATTACCTCGCAACATGTTTGAAGATTAATTATATGGTGAGTTACCTGCTTTGCTAAAATTACACTTCTGTGTTAATGAACTCATGCAATGGAAGTAAAGGCATTAAAGAAAGTTCTAAATTGAAAAACATAACAGAGAGCAGTGAAAAAGTAGCATGTCTGTGATTTTCTACACAAAAGATACAACACAACAGAAAGATTCAAAAATAGTGAGTTTTTGACTTAGACTTTTGATATTAGTAAAAATTATCAGTCAGTGGTCAAACTAAATATACCAATGCCAAACACTGACAATGGACAAGTCCAACAGCAAAAGTTTATAAAATTCACAAAAAAAGTTATTTCTAGTGTAATAAAACATTTATTTGCAAAGTCTATCATAAAGCAAAATGAATTTTACATGTTTAAATAAAAATTTTTTGGCTTGTATAACATACTACATACCTCACATAAAGAAAAAGCTAACAAACTAATTCCAAATTTGAACTGCAGTCAGCATAATAATGAGTTAAATTTAGCAATGCATAAATCTGTGAAATTTCATCAACAAAATATGGAAAATTTATAAAATTACATACATTCAAAGTTTTCTAAATTTAAATTTCAAAAATTAACTCATGCTACATTATCAGTAAGATTCACAGAATGTATTGTAAAAACTATACTCTGATTTATAAGTACTCTTCTTGTTATAAAAATAAGTGTACAAACACAAACACTTTCAACGACATTTCAACAGCAATATCATAGATTGTGGATTAGGTCTACTAATAGACTTCTGACAATGGTGGGCTTCAGCTTTTTAGTTTCCAACATATACTTAAAATCTGAATGATTTGGAAGGACCTCAACAAACTTAGTGGAAAATCCAAGAAGTTAAATATTATGAAGCTAATGCTTGTACAAAAGAAAACAAAAATCAAAAAGAACATTCAAACATTCCTTGCCAATAAGCAAAAGGAAACATCAGATTTTTATTTGTACGTTTCATCTGACGCAAATAGTTTTTAACAGTAAGTGTGGGATACAAATTATATAGGTTTTTGCATTAACAACAATTTGCATCTTTTTGTTAATTATATATCACAAACAAATATGAAAACGCAAGGGTACCACACACTACCTTGAGAACTGTATTTGAAAATATCTGTGTCATTGTGTTTTCTTAGTTCCCAACTTCATTGCAAAGTGTGCAGTTATCTTAAACCATACTAAAATGACATTACTACTAAAAAGATTCCTGATTTTGCAATTTGTTTACTCATTTGACACTATTTGCATAAAAATGTGATCTGTATATTTTCTATCTATGTTTCGTCTTTGCAGGCATTACAAAAAATGAGATTGAATGCATTCTAATGATTTTAATAATAGCATTGTCATTGCATTGTAAGAAATTTTAAGCACTAGATCAGGTTTTTTTAATGGTGTTTTAGGGACCTGATTCGGGTCCCTAGAATCAGTGAAAATTATCATCGGGTCCCTAGAATCAGGGAAAATCGGGTCCCTACAGGTCCATACCAGGTACCTAACATTTTCCTTAAATAAAAACTGCATTAAATTGAAAGAGTATTATAAAAACTCAATGATCTGTACCCTTTAAGTCAGCACAAGTTCTTTAAAAATTTGTTGGCATACACCTAGAAAAATCCCCAAGTTAAAAAAATACCTCGTTACAACAAAACTTTTAAGTAATATATAAACCAATGTTTTTTAACCTGGGGGTCACAAACTATGTGGGGGTTGTAAGCATATTTGAAGGGCCACAAGTAGGAATGGGCCAGCTCTTAGGTTTTGCTTTCAAGAAACCAGTCATAACTTATTAATTATAATTAGAAAATGAAGCCATGCACAGGAGTAATTAGGTCATAGTTCGTTGCTATGAGTCAAGATACAAAAAAGGTTGAAATTAAAAATTTCAATAACATGAGAAATATCAACAAGACAACAACAATTTTATGATGCAGTTTTGATTTTTTAAAGATATATTATATCCATTGCCACAATGTTTTCGACTGCAATGTACTCCATGACTATTACTAGAAAAAAGCCAACAAACAAATAACTTCGACCAGCTGGATTGGATTCTCAGGCACAAATATTGAAGAAAAAGTATTTTATCCAAAGCAATTTTTATGATTATTGCCAATCAGCACAAGTTTTAATACTTAGAGCACACAAAACTACATTTTCGGCAAAAGCCTGCCATGAAGAAATGCAATTAGTAGCTTTCCAAAATAATGCATCTTTGCAAGTGCAAATTTGCAATAAAGCAAAACCTTCTTGTTTTACTTATTTGTTTATTTCTGTGTTTTAAAGGCTTATATCTCATGAGGTAGTAATAACAATGCCATCTTTTATCAAGGTTAAAGAAATGCAGTTTGAATCGAACCTTTTGTTTGATTAGCTATGGTCACACTGCCAAAAAGTTTAAGTCAAACTTTTATTTACCTTCATTATTTCTTCAGTGTCAGCAACACCAGTTTCCTCAAGCCTGGCTAGCTTTTCTTTATATAATCCACGAAATTCTTTAATAAGCCTCTGCATTTCACTAGTTCTCATGCTGGCAGCTAGGTTGGCAACTGAAGTAAAACTGCCATTTGTAATATTATTCATAGGCTCCATTACTGATTATTACACTGATCTCAAATTTTTCATATTAGCATTTTTCAATCTTCCAATCTACACCTACAGAGTTAAAATACTAAAACTTACTTCGAACCAGCAAATCTTTAAAAAAATCTTATGTCTATTATTTTTAGATACAAAATCACATGCCAAGTAAGTATTTTGCAAATGCTAAATCTTGCAACACAGCCATTCTAGCATTTACTATTATGAATGCTATAGAAACGTTAACGTACTCTGAAATATTCAAATAACTTCATCACAATGTAGTTCACCCAAAGTTATGTGCAGCAAAACATGGGAGGCTTACTGCATTACAGTTTATTTTTGTCAACGAAATATTTAAAAGTTTCTTTACTTAATCTTGCCTACATAAAAAACGCTGTTTAATCTACAATTAAAACATCTACTGGTAAAAAAACATGCCTATGCATATTACTTTTTGGCAGTGTTGACTGTAAAGCCAAGAAAACAGACCCTTTACATTTCGTTGTCAGTATTTCATAGATTGACAATCAATAGAACATCATTTTTTGCAGGAGCAGCGGCAACATGTTAGGCTCAGCAGATCACTTCTGGTGGTGGATGAAGTTCGAACACGGGACTTTCAGGATACCTGACCCCAGAAGCTTCCAACTTCTCCATTCCAACAATATGATGGCTGCATTGGATGACTCATCCTCATTCTACAACCGCTGCAAACATTTTGCAGAGCTTGCCAGATGTGAAAGGGTTATAACAACCCGGGTGGAGTTTCATTTTAGCTGGGTTTATATTTTCTCTGCCACGCCCAGATCTTTGCGGATCTGAGCACCTGTTCCACTGAGAGAGACCGGTTGCGACCCAGCACTCCCTGTGCAACTGTGTTGATCATCTGGCAGCTCTTTCCCACATAGGCTATACGATTCAATGTAAATTTGGCTTGCTATACACCTTTATCCTCAAGGGGCAACGACTCAATAACCTTCCGGTTTTTTCAGTGCCCTGGTGTTTTTGCAATTGCTATGGTTTATTTCTTGTCTTTGAAATTCTTAATTTTCACCCAATAAACTCAACTCAACTCATTGAAGACACATCAAATCTGCAGTAAACTAATACTGATGATTTTGAGGGAAGATATTGTTTACTAATTTATAAGTGGATTTAAGCAATGCAAATGGGAGTGGGAAAATACATTTCAAAGCTATAATGAATAAAATACAATTTTCTTGGCATTCAACAGCAAATTATTGTTTTTATCACTCTAATTTGCAGTACAATAGTTATTATCATGGTACATTATGCAGCTTCTTCCCACACAATGAAAACAATGGAATAACATGAATTAGGTCTAAAGTCTAAACCAGCACTAAAAGCACGAGAATTGCCATACCTACATAGACCTTTTGTTGTATATTTTAAAGTCATGAAGTCAAAAACAGCAACAGCAGACAAATATATGTATGTATACATTCATAGCAATCAGCAAAGAATATATATCATACGAGAAACAACTTCATACTATGCTTAGCACACCTAAGATATTCATTGCTACTAGCGTTTGAAGGTACACTGCACACAGACTAGAATCAAAAGGTTTCCAATGTCATTCGACAAAAAAATCAATGCATTTGCACGAGCAAGGTTTCACTGAAACGTAAAAATACCCCGTTTTACACTACACATTTAGGCTAGTACCGTTCAGTGACACAGTTTGAGTTTCTTTACTTGCCAAAATGCCAAGCTAGAGCAAGTCTATCATTGAAAAAATATAGGTTTACTTCCTTAATTTACGTTTGAAAAGTCATTGGTCACAGAGACACTGTACAGCAATTGTACTGCATGAGCCAAACATTTAAAAATGTTTGTCAACATTACATTGTCGATTGTGACAATTAACAAGATGAGGTGGCTGCTTAGGAAAAAATTACACAAAGATGAAACAAATGGCATCCTAGTTTTAACACTTTTGTAATTGTCACATGATGCCATTTGCATTTGTGGCTATACAATCAATAGTTGGATAAATCTCGTAAGTCATGACAGTTATGAATGAAATATTACCTTTTTTAGGACTAAATACTTCTCTCATTTACTAAACATATTTTGTTTTCCATATACCCAATACTTATGGGATTAATGTTTGTTGCTAAACTTAACGTAATCTGTTTATGCCCTTGTCTTTTCAACATCATTTGGTGACGCCATGTGTCTAACTAGTGGGACATACATTCCTCCAAGGTACTCACTCCACTATGATCCATGGGTAACTGTATTACTTCTTCATGGTGTTTATGTATATACATTGTTTTCTACCCTTGCTACTTGTTTCTGTAATAAAATGTTATGTTTTTAATTGCATTGTTCTCTGCCTTGTGTTGTTCCCTTGCTTCACCTATATGTGCTTGCTTCAACTGCCCATATGTACATGCCTCAACTCTTTACCCAATGCTTGCCCACCATCATCTGTCTTACATTGATGTCTATTGTGTACAGTATGATACTGTAAAACAATTGTGTTATGTCCATTTTTTATGTTTATTATTCTTTGCACTTTAAATATTGTTTTTGTTGAATACTGTAACTGCTCGACTGTTTGTCTGCTCATTGTATCGCCACTTCCAATGTTTTGAGAAACTTTTCTGATATCTGGTGTTTTGGCAACAAATCTGATGTTGACTGGGCTATTGTTTGTAATTGGTAAATCATGTTTTGTGTTTGGTTATGCATGTTTTAGTGTATAAGCTTTATGACTAAACAAATACCTTGAATGTCAACAAGTACAGATGACACCAAAAACATACAATCCAAACGTACACAACAATATTGAACCACCCAAAAGGATCATAAAAAACCTAAATACAGAAATCCATCGAACCAAACAATGGGAAAAATCAGGCACAAAGTTTCCCCTCAAAACCACAGCACGTAGGAAAAATAAGCGTGACAAAAAATATTTATTGAAATAATACATAAACCAGAAGGGCGCAGAATAATATTATAAAATGCACAAAACAATTGTTTTTTAGTACATACACAACCAACTTAACACAGATGATGGTGGGCAAGCAATGGGTGAAGAGTTGAGGCATGTACAGATGGGCAGTTGAAGCAAGCACATAGACAGGTAAAGGAAGTGAACAACAAAGGTCGCATGGCAGAGAACAATGCAATTAGAAACATTACATTTCATTACAAAAACAACTAAGTAGCAAGGGCAGAAGAAAATCTTTATACATATTAACGTAAGTCATGAAGAAATAACAATTTACACACGGACCATAGGGGTGAGTTCCATGGATAAGTTATGTCCATTGTCCAACCAGATGCATGGTGTCACCAAATGATGTTGAAGAGATGCTTTATGTGTTTATGACTGCTATGATATCCCATTAGATTATCTATATCTGCTTTATGAGATGACTGCTATATTTGGCTTTTTGAGGGGTCTATTCTGCTATTGTTTCTCTATCTTGTAATTGTTGTCTTTTGCTTAATTTACGATTTGTTTTTTATCCATTTTCTGTGCTTTTACTTGTTTCTTTCCTCACAAGAAAACGGTATCCTAATTCATTTTCCAACAAATCAATCAGGCAATGCTCGTCCCGATCGTAGAAACTTTAACTACTAACTAGAAACTTAAAAAAACTTTAACTTTTTAGAGGATATAGCGAGCGATTGCAGGCTACAATCAACCAAACCTAAATGCAGTGTGAATGTACTACAACAATTACAAATGTGATAAAACTAGGACGACTTTTGTTTTAGCTTATTGTAAACATTTGCATGCTATTAATATTATGGGCCTATGCCAATGCACGCTGTTTTCCACCAATCGAAATTTCCCACTCCAAGAATGCAGCCAGCCATGACAAAACACAAACCAGGCGTTACAGATACTTAAAAGCACTAGTGTTTCTGTATGCTTTCGAGGAATCAGTCGACTGCCATCTGCTTTCGTATTTTTGCGATGATTCAAACTTGCACATATCTCTATTCAAGTATGTACTTTACACGATGGGTGTAAGCAAGGAATCTATCAGCAAATTTTTAATAGGAAATCGATTTCACGTAAAATTACGCATCCTCAGTCCTGAAAATTGCAAGCAAAGCTAACAGGTGAAAAGTTGAAAGGCTGAAGTAACAGCAGAGAAAAAACAAACTCAAAACTACAATCGAAATTTCGTAATACAACTGACGTTAAGAATACTAGTGGCGACAAAAACTGACTCATGAAATAAGCGTTTACTCAAAATTCTTAAAAGACGTTTGACTGAAACAAATAACTAATTGATGCTAATAGCTGAAAAATTTCTATAACTAAAAACTAACTCTTGTTGAAATGACTAACAACGGTAGAGAAAAATAGTAAGCGATGTGCGGACATTAAGTCTCTGGGGTATGCATTTAAACCTGCCAAGAGTTCGCTTAAAACGCTTTCAACTTTTTACCTGTAAGCTTTGCTTGCAATTTTCAGGACTGAGGATACGTAATTTTACGTGAAATCGATTTCCTATTAAAAATTTGCTGATAAATTCCTTGCTTACACCCATCGTGTAAAGTACATACAGGCGTTACAGAGTTGCACAAGTGATTTGTGTGATGAAATTTTGAGTTGAACGGACTGGGACATAAGGACAGACAGATTAATTTGAGTTAAGCACTCGCAGAAACAACAAAGCCGGACATCGAAACAACACAGATATTATGTAGTGAGGTGCCCCATAAATTAGCTGAGATTGACAAGATTTCCTTGATGAAAAGCGCTGAGCGCAAGACGTGCTGTCGCAGTCCGATGCACAGATTGCAGGATTAATGACTAAGTTGTGAAGAGACGGGAACGCATCGCCATAACGTTCAAACCACATTCGCTATACAAATACTCTGGCAGGTCAATGCGCATTGAGCTTGAGGTTGCTTCGGACAGTGCCACCTAGATGCATACATTAAACCCAACCAAATCACACATAAAAAGTAAGAAGTACTGGGAAAGTGCCTTGCTCCTCTCAAGGCTGGACGTGTGCTGGCACCGGTTGTGTGATGCCCTACTGTATGGTTTATCCATTTTCTGAGCTTTTGCGAATGACGATACAGCTGTGTTGAGGATAAACAGCTTTGCTCCTCCCAGTGTTGGTCATGTGCAAACACCGTTTCTGTAATGTGCGCTGATGTATAGCTAACCACATTTTGTGCTCTTGTGTCTGTGATATGGACAACGAGTCCGCAATAAAATATCATTATTATAATAATATCATTATGACCAGGTGTTGCAGTTGACTGCATCGCCTTGAACTACTGAGGCAAGCACAAGAGAAAGATCGCAATTCGGGGCATTAACTAACAGTAAAGCAACCAGTAGCAATAGAGATCCATCACTGACTTCACTCTACTACTATTAGGTTGCATTATCATTATATAGGGATAAGTGAACTACGATAATTCACTTGTGGTGACTATCACAGTGACTTGTTACTCATGGGCACCATCTAGCGGTGACCATTTATTTACATGTGGCGTCATCTAGCGACCGCCACATCACTTCCCTCTCCATTAACATGAAGTTCTATCACATATCATCCATATGTTACAGGCAAGTTGCCTGCAACAACTTTACTGTATAAAAAACAAGCTTGCTGGAAGACTCACAACCCTGAAACAGCCAGGACAAATTGAAAAGAGTTACAGCCAATCAAAATGCATTATTAAGTCAGCTGATCCTAAAGACAACGTCATTAAAACGTCAGCAAAGTCACAAGACGAGTCCCAAGACACAAGCGAAATCGCATGATGCCCGATCACGATTCGGTGAAACCCCGAGCACCGAGATTTACCTGAAGGTTCTGGAAGCATTTAAAACAGCCAATCACCAGACAATTACGCAAGCAATAGCCAATTGGAACACGTGAAGAAAATGGGAATTTCCAAGTCACATGACGATTTATGGGTATAAATAGCGTCCCACTTGACTGAAAGAGTCTTCTCTTTCTGCCTTCGAACCATGTACCGAGGTTATGTTATTGTCCCGCGTCTGAGAACTCCGGCAATGATCAGGAAAGAGAAAATGGTTTATTCCGCCTTCGAGCCATGTCCCAAGGTTAAGCTATAGACCCTCGTCTGAGAACTCCGGCTATACTCAGGAATAAGAACTGACTTGACTGAGTAATTCTCTGTCAGACCAGGTGGTAGTCTGCGTCTTGTACTAGATACCATGCCAGTTAAAATCTCAGAAAAATGGCTTGTCTGAAAGACGTTTTGCTAGATTAGACTACAGCAAGTGGTATGTCCGGGTTTATCCCTGCCAGCTTGAACCACAAAAGGTGGCTTGTCCGAACGAAGTTCTGTCAGGCTAAATGCTGTACTGTACCAGCGTAACCTTTGTCATACCAGTCGTTTAGGCATAAATTGTATTCGTGAGTGAGTTCCATTCGGTCCTTACCGAATTGTTGACATATCCAGCACACTCGCTAGCCCCTGACTAAAAACAGTAACTTCTCGAAATTTTGACTAATGGTAAATTTCCACCTTGAAACCAACAGACTTTACTGCGCAAACCGGGAATCAAGCTGAAGCGTGAGTGTGACAAAAACCAGTTCAATCGCTGCAGATCGAAGGCGTAGGCATATCTTTAAGCATAGTCATAATAAAGTCTTAACCTTTTAAGTGAATTAGGTAACAATTTACATGCTTGAATAACGTAGTAAGCTTTAATAACAAAGTTTTTGAGGCATAAAGGTTTCAGCCTTACAGTGTAAATAACTCATTTGAATAGCGGAAGCAGTTCAAAGGAATTGTAGAACCCCTTTACTTTGAGTATTAAGGAGCGAAATTAATATGTGAGAAATATGTGAGAATTATGTGAGCGTTGTAACATGTCGAGAAGTGCTTGAAAATCTTGAGTCCTCGTACTTTGGTGAGTACCATCATGTTTTATTTGAACTTATGTCATGGTGAATAAAAGCTATAAAAATTAAGAAATATGTATTTCATTCATGTGTGTTCCTGCTGAGGTGAGTCATTTGGAAGAAATCAGGTATCGGACAGTTAATTAGGCCTGTCAACCAGACTTAGATTCTGCGAGGACGGACCTGGATTCAGTGTTAAGGTTCTTTGCTCAACTCTTGAGAGGATAAGTAACCTCTTCAGATACAGTAGTAATCTTAAGGTGGGTTCGTTTCTTTACTGTATCCAGGCCCTTTGTCATAAAAGCAAGTCTGCTTAAAAGACCTCCTTGTCTCTGATACTTCTCTATATTTTCTACAGACAACACACGTAGGTAAGATTCATTTTTTGACTTTTATTGTTCACAAGAGATGCATAATAACAGACAGATAATGGTATTCACCAAGAGCAATACTACAATCTTGTACACCTCTCGAACAAGAATTCTCACGCAACTTTCTCTTAATAAATTTAATATCATTAGTAGAATAAATTAGTTCTAATCTATGTTTTAATCGTGTCCTGAAGCTCAGTGGTTTGCCTATGATTCTACCTGCTACCACGCTTCGATTCTCATTATTAAGCTCTGATCGCTCAGATTGTTACTAGAAACTTCTTAAAGGAAGTTTATCATTAGTGAAAGTGGGTGGCAGTTTCTTTCATGACTGAAGCTTTTCAGTTAGTCACACGATAAATTACATATTTGAATAACAATCATTCTTTTAACTTTATAGTTTTTCACCGTGTCAGGGCTTACTAGGCCACGTTAACTCGAGGGCAAGCCTGACAGCATATTACTCTAACAGAGAGTAAATTGCTTAGCAAACTGTGTACAGTTTTTTTTTCTGTATGGTGGGAGAATAAAAGCTGCTTTAGATACAGTAGTAATCTGTTTGGTGAGTTCGCTTCATTACTGTATCATGGACAGTTATCACAAAATCTCGCTCGTTTGCTTAACCGCCTATTAACTTCTGATGCTTCACTATAAATGCTACCGGCACTAATCACAAATTACATTTTATTTTAATGATTTTATTAACTTCATAAATGACAAGTAATGATGATCAAACGATAGTACACACCAATAATAATTCTTTTTAACTTGCAACACTTCTCGAGTCAACTTCCTGAACAAGAACAACTCATGCAACTGTGCAATCAAATAAAACGATTTCTTTAGAGTCATATATCATTGTATACTTTTAGCGATGATTTCGGAGTACCGTTAGCTGCATCACTTAACTCTTACTTTTAGTTCTGAATGTTCAGAACGTAACTTAGTTTCTCAACGGAAACTTGTCATTATTCAAAGCGATGTGCAGCTTTCTTTGCAACTGTCACCTTTTTGCAATTCGTGACGCAAAGCTTAGTGCCAACGAAAGCATTTCGTTTAACAGTGCATTGCTTTGATAAACTGGTAGGAATTGTGAGTTTGCAGTTCCCATTTTTATTACCTAAAGTGACAGAGCTTCGCCCGGACACGCCATTCAACTTGACCGGAGAAAACCTGTTTATAGGACTTAACCAGTTAAAAAAACTCTTGATCGCTGGCCTAAATTGGGAACTCTTCCCCAAAATAGCTATCCAGTCAACCCCTCAAGTGAACACAGGGTTCCAAGAGGCAGAGTGTTTTACTTCTGAAGCCAAATTTTAAGAGTTTAAACTCCGGAAGAGATTGGAACAAGTCGCCACCGCTGTTAGTTCCAATCCAAATTCTAGGTGCGAAAACTGCCCTATTTATACACAAATTTATGGAATTCCCCAAACGGTTTTTACTAATAATACCTCATTAATCATCATTATTGCGCAATACACTGGGCTGTCTCAATAAAGTCATGTGATGATCATATGATGTCTGGTCACGTTTTTTGTGGTTATGTGCATTATCAGGCGCTGGCCGGATGTATGGGTGAAAGCATGATCAGCAGGTGATCGGATGTGTGGCTGGGTCTGTGGCTGTTGAATGTTTTCAGGCTTTGGCTTATTTTGCTTGTTTCAATGTTCATTCTAGCTTTTTGCCTTCTGTTCAGTAAATGACTGATTCTAGGCTTAGCCAGCTGTGCAGCAACTAGTTGTAGCAGGCAGAACGTGACTGCTGCAACTGGCAGGAGTTAACTCGGACAAGCCAATTCTTGTCGTCCATTTTGGCAGCGATTTTCCCGGACAAGCCGCTTTTTAGCCTGGCGGGATCCTGTTAGGACTAACCAGTTATAAAACCCTAAACTCTAGTCAACCTTCCTGACTTTCGGTGTCATAGGGAAGGAACGTATACAAATCCCTAACCGAGCCTTTTTAAACCTGAGGTTTTACGGCCTCAGACCGAAGGTTAGAGTTATACTTCTTAGTTCAGAGTCAAGCAGGAAGGAATGCCTACAAGTCCCTAACCGAACCGTTTTTTAAC
>Ga0210059_1006024_pt1 | contig 19475 bp, 6 predicted proteins | sample Ectturendosymbi2_FD_188042 | JGI IMG/M metagenome (GOLD analysis project Ga0210059, IMG submission 188042) | Ecteinascidia turbinata endosymbiont from Florida, USA - Sample 2 (SPAdes) (version 2) | ecosystem: Host-associated > Tunicates > Ascidians > Unclassified | place: Key West, Florida... | reverse complement strand
AATTAAATACCGAAAAAAAAAATTCCCACCTATTTTCGGCCATGCCCCTTCCCTCTTTAAGAGGGGACGGTGCGCTGGAGAGGGTAGGCGGACCAAAACACCTAAAAGCTTTGGGATGAATCTCCTACTTCACGCCATCTTCAAGTTCTGTACCACCAAACGTCTTTTCACGTCAGTTAGTTAGTTACGATGTTCTGATTTCTGAGCTTGCGTTCTGATTTATTCATTTTAGTGTTGAGAGTTTGTTTGCTTTCTCTGCTTTTACTTTGGCCGTTCAACTTTTCACCCGTAAGCTCTGCTTACAAATTCAGGACAGAGGATGCATAGTTTTACATGAAATCGATTTCCTATTAATAATTTTATTATTTCCTATTAAAAACTTGACTATAGATATGTGCATATTTGAATCATCGCAAAAAGATGAAAGCAGAGCGCAGTCGGTTGATTCCCCGAATGCCTACAAAAAACTAGTGCTTTTGAACTATTTTGGGGGTAGTTTTTACTATGTCTTTTACATTACACTGAGACATTTTTATCTTTGTAGAATATGAACATTTCCTGTGCGTTTAAATGCTTTTTCTTTTACTAATAACATCATGTCTTATGTGTACAGGTGTAAGAGCAAGCAAATTCTTGGGGGAACGAAGGATATTTTGCCCGAATTTCCCCCAAACTTGCCCGATACATTTTTATGCTGCAATCTAAGTTACACAGTTGGTTGAATATTATCAACTGACGAACTCTCATAAAAACATGAAGACGAAATTAATTTTTGGAGACAAAAGTCAAAGTCGTATTCAGTGGTGGACTTATGGTTGGGGGTACCCGAGGCAAGGCTGAAAAGCGAGGCCGTTTGATGACGTAACCATACTCAGTCATCCGTTATAAGTACGCATACCATATTTTAGTGATTGAAAACCAGGACGCTTCAGAACAACGAGCCTTATCATAAAACTGTGCGTGGTTCATATCTTACTTCAAGTATGTAGCTATGTTGGATGCCTATAATTAAGACACCAAGAAAAAAGGAAATAAAGCACTTTACCAAGAAACAAAACAGTTTTCAAGCATGTGAAAAATTACGCATTCAGCCAACCATACTTTTCCATAGACAATTTCAATTTCATTCTCTCATAAAAATCACAGCAGGAAAAGTCAATATTGATTTTGCAGGTGATAAGGGCTTTCACATTTTGCTCAGCATTCTGCTTCTGTTATCAGACCGCATGGTATTCATGTATAAAAGAATTTCTCAACGGGAATTCATGAGCCAGGTTTAGGACTATGCTGGCTTGACTGAATGCCTTACCGGGACTTTTTGGTTGATAGACCGGGACGCCGGGATAAAGCCTTTAAACCGGGACTGTCCCGGCTAAAACGGGACGTATGGTGTGCTTAGTTATAATGACCTTTTGATCAAGCCTAGGTAGAAGATATGCGTACCACCCAAGGATACGTTTCTCGGACTATATGGCATGACCAGGGGTGTAGTGGGGCAGGAACGCGTGGGAACGGCGTTTCCACACCTTTTTCACGTTTTGCTTTGAAATGAGTTTTAGGCTGTATTAAAATGGCCATTTTTTGGATGCGTTTCCACACCTTTTTTGTTAGCACTACATCCCTGGGCATGACTGACATGTCAGGAAATGCAAAAGAGTAATCGTGATGTACAACATTAAAAACATTGACAAGAAATTTTACGGTAATTGCTTTTACTGATGCAAATATGGACGCCACTTCGATGACGCAACGCAATGTTTTAAAAGCGACGGTTCCGCATCGTACGGTCTGACTCCCTAAACCTACCTGTGTTATCCCTGCTGTGCGCTCTAGCAAGGCACTTAAAGACGCGCACTCAATGGAGCCAAGCAATCTGCACCTCCGTGCTGCCCGCTTCTAAAACTTCTGTTAATCAAAAAATCTATCATCTTAATACCTTGCACTTCTACCCAGCGCAAACTCAAACAAACAAAGAAAGAGTTACCGAATTCCTACATCAAAATGTTGAAATACCGACATTCGATTGTTCGATTTTTACAGAAAACGAGGGATTGGTTCAGATCAAAGTCACTATAACCAATCACGACTTTGGTCCAGATTACAAACTACACTAGCCCAAATTACACGGATCGCCTCCAAGTGAATATACGCTGTATGCCAGGGGTCACCAACCTTTATGCAACTGAGAGCTACTTCTTGGGTGCCGATTAACGATAAGGGCTACTAGTTTGTTAACACTTCTGAAATAAAAATTTTGCTCAATTTACCTTCGATTATGTTGTCATTAATGATGTTAATCTATGTGACGATACTCATCATCTTAATGCTATTTTCAAAACAGGCCCGCGGGCGATCAACGTGCTCCTTGGGGGCGACCTCTTGCCCGCGGGTATCGTGTTGGTGACCCTGCTGTATACACTGTATTGAAAATTCTTTCACCGTTCACGATATTTGAGGAACTTGCGCTTGCCCTGAAAAAACAGAGTTGCCCTGAACATTTTCACTGTATTGAATATACTTTTTACATTCAGGATTTTTAACAACTTGCACTTACCCTGAATGCAGAGTTTCCCTTGAAATGTTTCACGGTACTGAATACATATTTTTATCATTCAGGATTTTTGAGCAACTTTGCGCTTGACCTGAAAAACAGAGTGTGCCCTGAAAATTTTTCTTGTATTGAAATATTTTTTACCGTTCGTGATTTTTGAGCAACTTGCGATTGCCCTGAAATACAGAGTTGCCCTGAAATTTTTCACTGCATTGAATATACATTTTACATTCAGGAGTTTTGATAAATTGCGCTTGCCCTGAAAAACAGAGTCGCCCTGGAATTTTTCACTGTATTGGATATGTATTTTTGAGCAACTTGCGCTTACCCTGAAAACAGAGTTTGCCCTGAAAATTTTCAAGCCCGGAGGGGGGCGGCAGTCCCCCGACCGCTAGCCTCGTACGCCTATGCCTGCACATTACAGTTGCTGTAAGGGCCCCTTTAAAAGCTTAGTACCTGCACATTACAGTTGCTATTGGGGACCCTTTGAAAGAAGAGTACTTGCACATTACAGTTGCTGCTGAGGACCCACTTGAAAGCTGAGTACCTGCACATTACAGTTGCTATTGGGGACCGCTTCGAAAGCTAAGCACCTGAACATTACCGTTGCTGTTGGAGGTCCCTTTGAAAGCTAAGTAGGCTACCTGCACATTACAGTTGCAGTTGGGGGTCCCTTTGAAAGCAGACTGCCTGAACTGTACAGGTGCTAAAGGGGGGCCCCATTGAAAGCAGAGTACTTACACCATTCAGGTGCTGAAGAGAGCCCCATTGAAAGCTGAGTACCTGCACATTACAGTTGTTGTTACGGGTCCGTTTGGAAGCGATTACACACTACAGTAGCTGTTGGGGTCCCTTTGAAAGCAGGGCACTTAGTTTTGATCTGCTTCGGTGTATACTGTGAGTGGATAATACGTTTTTCACCAAAAATGATGGAATTTACACGCAAAACACGTCGAGGGACTCATGAAAAGGGGGCGCCCGAGGTAAGCGCCCCGCTCGCCTCCCCTTTCAAACACACCACTGGTCAGACTTTTTTATTCAGTCAGAATCGCAAATCTCAGACTCATTGATTACACAAATAGGAAACAGGACTGTCGAAACATCTGTGCCTGAATTTCCAGGGATTTTGCCCGAAGTTTCGACAAATCAAAACTTTTGGGGGTGCGCTTGCACATCCTGCACATCCCGTTCCTACACCACTGCTTCGGTGAAGTCGTATTACCCGAATCTTAGGTGTCCTGGATAGTCTACACAGTGGGGTAGCCAGCCCAAGAATTTTTTTGGGGCAAAATGTTTGATTTTAGGCGAATAACACTATTTTTTGGATAAAACACTTCTCAAAGCACAAATTGTCTATATGTTCAAAAAATGTGGGGGGTATGGCCCCTTTGGCCCACTCCTGGCTACGCCTATGATAGTCTAGTGCAGTGCTCGTCAACCGTTTTTGTTACGGTGCACCCTTAAAGATATTTTGACGAACTCATGTACACTATTTACATAAACACATGCACCCTATTTACTGACACTTCCTCCGTGTCCCCCACCTAATTGCGCCCATGCCTGTAAGTACCCGGGTCTAAGTAAGCAAGTCCCCTAATTCAGTAACTCAGCTACATAATTCAATTGATACTGACGCCTGTTGCTTATGAATCACAAATAAAATCATTAACTTGATATGGTGTGATGCTTATGCACCACAGTTTAGATTGTGCAAAGTCTCGGTTAAATCCTGAAAGTCATTGGTTGGTTAGTGGTTCATTTTTACTAACAGAAAGTTTTCGTAAAAATTATCTTTTTAGTGTGACAAGTTTGTGATGGACCCTTTGTGAACCCTTTCTTAGTGGTGAATCCTACGCATATTTTGGTGCACCTTAGGGTGCACCGTGCACACCGGTTGAAGAGCGCTGGTCTAGTGGGACTACTGACGAAATAATTTTGGTATAGTGGATGTAATCATTCGCTTCATGGAGCTGGCGTTTCCTAACTGCTACGTTTTGTACGTGGGGCCTGACTTGCGTCAAACTGTCATTTGCGCCTAGAGAGTTCCGCCTCGTATGTTCTAGCGTACAGATCAGGTGCGCTGACCTCGCTTCACCTTACCATTAGCGCACGGACCACGTTGTCGGTTTTCTGCTCTCGCGCCATCGTCGCAGCATTTTCTGCTGCTTATCAGAAGCCTTGTGTAAATAAAGATTCGTGCACCAGAGAATCTGCGAAACGAACTTCAAAAAGGGTGAGAGCCAACGTCTTACTTCGGCTTGGCAATTTAAAATGTCTGGCAGTCTTAGTTTGAAGTCAGAATAGTACCCATATAAGGACTAGGCTGCCTTGTTAGTAACACTTGGTGAAACCAGCAATTCTGCATATCCACGACAACCTTCCTCACAAGCAACCTCTACGCTGGCCACTTCTAGCTTTTACACTGGCAGTGTACGCTGTAGCGTAGTGCAGTGATTCTCAACCTGGAATTTCTAGTGGTCAACAGAGAGTTCCATAAATCCTTGATTATGTTATTAATGCTTAAGACTGAACATGCCCTTCAGTTCAGTGACGTATGTGCAATACAATTTTGACTGGTTGTTCATGTGGGGTCAGCATAGCAAGGTGGTCCATCGGATATTTTGTTGAAAAGATGATCAACGGGCCAAAAATGTTTGAGAACCACTGGTCTAGTATAAGCCAAAAGCTGTTAAGATGCCTGCAAAGAAACGAAGTTGTAAAGAAGCTTTTCTGAAGTTTGATTTTGCAAGTACACTATGTTTGACCACTTGATAGCAAAAAACAGTCTCTGTTTTCCCGTTGATTATATTCGTTATAAACATTTGAATGCAAATTATGACGATATTTTTGTGTTGCTCTATTTTGATTGTAAACTGTAATTTGTTATTATTTGACAGTGGGTAATCGAAATCCATCAGTTTCTTCTCTAGAGTAACGATATTAAAAAGGTAAAGAAACGCTGGTGTCTAAAGACCATGGATGGCAGTAAATTTGTGGCAGTGGGCTTGCTGCCATTTTTACGCAAAGTTTCAGATTTGTCATTGCTGTTGCCAAACACGGCTACCCGTTTAAAGTGTCTTCCACTGATGCTGGTTTAATGCATATAGTTTGTGGCCCACGTGCACTTTTTCAAAAATCCGAGAATGGGCCTAAGGGAGGAATATACATAGGTAAAAGCACAAGATAGAGATAGGCTGCATTCAATTATGGTGTAGTGAAAGTATTTGCAATATATTGCTAGGATTCTGGTTGTTCAAAATTAAATCCAAATGTTTATTAGGATTGTTGCTGCAGGTAGGACAGGAAGATCGGAAACACAAACGAAAATTGTAACAAGAAAAGTGCCAGTGAAGACCTAAAATCACTCTGCTTTCAACGAAGCCAGGGTCGTAAACGCATTAGCTAAATTTGTTCCGAACTGCTCGATTTGGCTACATCAACCTGAGCTAAATCTGTTCCGATTTAACTAAATTTCTCCGTTTTCGACAGTATTTTATGCTAAATGTGTCCAATATATATTTTACGCGCGAGGCCCCGTACCGCCGCGAGAAATGACTGATTGAATAAGATGTAAAACACACCTTGTCAGTGGGTTATTGCAGACCAAAATTTAACTTTAGTCATAATCTGCTGAAAGAATTTTTATTTTTTTATTTGAGTGCAGCTAAGATTTATGGAACTGGGTTGCCTGTTTTTAAGCCTCCACAGAACCACTTAACGTGCTTCTTCATGCGTTTTCCATGGCAAAAAAATGGTAATGAAGCATTTGACAAGATTGCTTCTCATGTTACTTCTGTCAGACACGTCGTTTAAAGAAGGAAGAGTGGAAGCATCTGGTGGGTTTGAGTATTATGATGAATTTTAAGTTTGTGCTGCTTGTAATGCATGTATCTACATTTGTGGGGAGGAAACAATTCAATTATTGGACCCAGTCGCTTTTAATCGAATCACGAGTGAAGTCGAGCTTCAAACCATTCGAATCAGTGTCCTGTCGACTCACGCAAATATAAACATGTTTGGCATTCTTTGTTGCTTGTTTGTAATTTATGTTTTTGACAATATGATCAGTTTTCTTCCATCGGAAATTTGAGACGCCGTACAATTTTTCAAGTTCTTTTTGCAAATACTATGATTTCTAATTTAGTCATTGTATTAACGCTGCGGAATGTTGACTCATTTCGAGTTGAGTCACCAAACGTCGTGGCACGAGACGATTTAGTTACTGTCAATTAGTTACTGTGGAAAAGAAAATTTGATTTGCATCATTGCAATCACGTTTTGGTGTAGATTATAATCATAGTAGGCCTACATGGAAATAGTGGTGTAGGAGCTGGGAGAGCAGGGGGTGAAAACGCTCCCACAAAAGTTTGATTTGTCCAAAATCTAGGCAAAATCTTTGAAAATTCGGACATAGATGTTTCGACACCTTCAAATGAGACTGAATGATGAAATATGTTTGGATTCGACTTTTTGCTCCAAAAAATGGCGCCCCACGAGATCAGTTGAAGACCTTTTTTTCTTTGGAAGCACCACTTTGTTTTGTGTTGGAGAGATCCATGGCTCCTTTTTTCAGTGGATTCCAAAGAGACCAGCCAGGACTGTCTTCTTTACTGTCATACATCTCTGAAAACATGAAGACCTTGTTTTGGTCTTCATGTTTTGTTGAGAGAAAGCTTTGTATGGGGAATGTTGGCGCACAAAGATTTTTCGGCCAAGTTTGGGGAACTTCGAGAAAAATTCCTTCGCACCCTCAAAAATTTGCCTGCTTCCACACCTATGCATAGAAATATATTTCTTGATTATTAATATTGTGTGGAATTAGCACCTCATTGGACTAGTCTATACCACCAATATCAGTCAATTTCAATTAAAGATCCCGTTGAAACCAGTGGCAGTCTAGGTCATAGCTTAAGGCTACGCAGGTCAAATAGGCCATAGCGAGCTACACGCTTTGGGGTTCCCATGCAAATCCAAATACTTATGATTATGACGAATCATTACTAGGACAACCAATATTTTACCTAAAAACTTGAAATTTTGAAAATATAATTTATATTTTGACCTATCAATTTCCTACGTTTGCAATTGAACACGGAATACCAAGCATATATTACAGACCAAACCCATTGGTTAAAATTTTTTTCCGTTGAAACCAAACAAAAATCAAAAGTTTGGAAGACTCAACGAAATCAGAGGTTAAAAACCCTAGACAAAAATAAATCCAAAAGCACAAGAAAAACATCCAGTGTCAAAAAATCTCCTGAAGTCACTGAGTAGGCTCTACCTTGTTATACTTCCACATCAAGTAGGCTAATACCACGCCTATAGGGCCCTAGCAACTGAGGAGCATTCGGGCAGTGCTCACACAAATAGTTTTTGTGCTCCCCAAATTTTGTTGTGTCCGAAAAACTTTGTTTCAAATATAATGAAAACAAAAATCTTGCTCCACTACAAATACATTTTGCCTCAAACTTTAAAACCTAGCTGCGTGCTTGCTAGCCTAACGTACTTTCAATCGTCCAGAAGCGGGCAAAACAACATTATTACGTCAGAAGTCGCAAAAATCCAGTATTACGTCAGAATTGCAAATAAATTTTCAAAAGCATGCCAATGTGTTTATCGTAGTTTAAAAAAAATTTCGATAATAAAAAAAAATGCGCTGTTAGAAATTTTGACCAAACGGTAAATTTTAACCAAAAGATAAATTTTTACTTATTTTGACTTAATGTGTTTGGAATCACAAATGGTATCAGCGTGAAGTTTGGTTTGTGGACGTTTCATAAACTGTAAAAAAGGCAGAAAAATGTGACTTTCTTGACTTTCGGTTGCCTTACTCATTACTAATGTAAACATTGCGAAATTGCACAGAAGCATAAGACAGCGAAAAAGGCAAACGTCTAGATCAGGGGTGCACAAGTTTCGTATTTGCTGGCCGCAGTGCGTTTTATTTCATGAATTATGGCCCCCAGTGAGTTGAAGTGCTTTATTTTTTTGCATTGGTTCTGTTCTGATTCCACACACTGACCCTGGCCTGCTTTCATAGGTCTCTTTCGCCGTGTTCCGCTGAGCATCCTCATACATTAGACCAGGTTCCTAACCTTTCTTTGGGCATGTACCCCATCACGATTTCGACAGAAGAGCGTGTACCCTAAATTTTCTTATGGCAAAAAAGCTGAATAAAATAACAATAATGCACTGAATTTTTAATAGAACTCTTAGATTTTTAGAACTACAAAGGTAGGCTCCATTTTCATGTCTCAAAGTTGATTGTTGCGGCTGTACAATAAATGTACCCCTAGTGGTACATGTACCCCAGGTTGGGAACCTCTGCAGTAGACAAAGAATTTTCACTGATGCATGCCCGCCATAATATATACTGTATTTTAAGTTAATGTGCGTGCAGGTCGCATAAATCTTTATTAATAGCTATACCATAATTTCTTAGGCTTAAACCGGGACAACTTCAAAACCGTGAACGAAATAACCTGACGAGCGGCCGAAGGCCTGAGCTTGGCAAATTTTATACCTTATTTATTTGTTTTAAGATTGTCTGAGAACACTGAAGACAATGTAAAAATGACGCAGCAATATGCCCCCAATTTTATAAATGGCCATTGAGCGAAATTATTTCATAACAATGGATCATCAGGCTGGAGTTCATTTTGAAAATTTCACTGAGGTGAAATTCCGGGACATTTTGCTAACCGGGACGGGACACCGGGGACAGACATTTAAACCGGGACAGTCCCGGCCAAACCGGGACGTATGGCAGGTCTATTTATTGAAGGCCGCAGGTTGAGCACCCCTATTATTCAGATTCTTGTCAGTGGAGTTGCAACATAATAATAGAGTTAGTTGCGCAGTATAAGAATGGGAATGGTACTTTTCATCCAAAATCTGCAATAGCTAACGGAGTGGCAATCTTGCATTGGTGGCTGCTTTTTGGCAGTGGAAGATTGACCATCCAGTAAGAAAGAGTTGGGTTGATTTTATTTGGCGATAATTAATATTCAACAAGAAAAAAAACACAAACTAGTGTAAGGACGCCAGGCCATTGAAGGAACCGGAAGGTTATCGGGTCGATGGCCCTCAACAGTTAAATTAGCTTTGTTACTGTCCAGTTTCAACTCGTGATGTTGCATATGTGTGGGAAGGAGCTGCTGAAGGTAGCCTAGTCACATCGCATCACATTTTTAAAAAACACTATTGATGGGTTCCATTTCATCAAAGTTTCATTCAGTTGCTGCTCACGTAACGAACGTTACTCCGGAACATGACCAACTAGAAGTTAAAATGTCTTATCTAAAAAAAACAAAAATAAATCATAAAACTAAAAGTGATCATCAGCAATTCAAACATGTTGCACGTAGTAATGCATGGCTAAATGTTGAAGCGTAAAAAAAGGAATAGAAGTAAAATGTCTTTGTTTGGAATTCATAGGCCTTGCGTCTTTCATTTTCACAAGCATTTTTCTTTTTGTTTCATTTTAGAATATTTTGAAACAAATTACATGCGTAGATTTCAAGCTACAATAATGTAGTTTTTGCATTGGAAACATGCGATGGTCGATGTAAGTTTATTTTAAAATGAAAAAATTGCTAATAATTTTCCTCTGAAATTCAAATATATATCTGCGAGAATGAAACACATTTATTTTTGGTTGAATATTCCCAAACATGGTCTATAATAACGTGAAGCAAGAAAAATATAATGAAGCCAAGTGAGAAGAATATACTGTTTACTGTTTTTACTAGTTTGCTGTTTTTACTAGTAGCATTTTTTCTTCGTTTTCATTTTCTTCAACAAACATTTTTATTGGTTCTTCTTTATTTTATCATTATTTTTAAAAAACACTCATTTTTAGATAATAACGGAGGGAGGTCATCAGTCAGATGCAATGGTGTCCGTGACTACCCTGATAACAGTGACGAGAAAATGTGCAAATGTCCCTTGACCAAGCCGTTCGAATGTGATTGTTATCAGTCTGATGGTGGTTGCACACGAAGGTGGGGATGCCTGGAACAATCTGTGGTGTGCGATGGACAGAACAATTGTGGTGATTGGTCTGATGAAAAGCTTTGCTTAAACACGAAACTTTTTTGTCGGAATGGTGAGTGCATTTCAAGGTCGAAAGTAAATGATGGAAAGAAAGACATGACAGGAGGATATGACGAGTTTGTATGTAATGCGACCCAGGGCCATAAGTGTGGATGCATGACAGGTAACGACAATTGTACTTCATCTGGAAAGTGCATTCCAAACATTTGGGTTGGCGACGCAAAAGATGACTGCATCACTACCCACAGTGACGAACCATGCAAAGCAATGAAAATTTGGTGCGAAAATTGCCAGGTTATCATTAACCGTTGTTCAACAGATGAAAGTAAGATGTTTTTGATGAAAAATTCGAATACAAATACCACAATCTGCCTCAAGAGCAATTCATACGTGCCTCATCCAACCTTATCAACCAAATGGACTTGTATTTCATCTCCGTGTGGAAAATGTCTGGGAGAGATCTTTTACTGTGAGAACGGACACGTTATTGACAATACTCGTTATTGCGACACAAAGGTGGAATGTGCAGATGGAAGTGACGAACAACAGCAAACCTTTGGTTTCAGGTGTTCAGGAAAGTTAAGAAAAAGCGTCTGTGTTTTGCCACAAAAAAATCTTTACGATTCGATGTCTCAGTGCGCAGATGGTTCAGATTTATGTTTCGTCAAGGGCGAGTTTCGATGCTTTTCATGCTTGGACAAAAAGCTCATTGTTTCACCAAACCAAGTTTGTGACGGATATGTTGACTGTTTTGATGGTTCTGATGAACTTTTGTGTTCCAATCAATCTGTTGCACGAGCGCTTCGCGAACAGGAGTTGAGATGTCCCCTAGGTCAGATGCATTGCAATGGCTCCACTGAATGTGTGACCATGGACAAGGTTCTGTGCAATTTTTCAATTGCATGCAAGGATCAAGTCAATCAAAGGTTTTGTCGTCAAAAGCAATTGTCCGGTGGCTTGATGCCGTGCATGGCCAGACAAGCAGGAAGCGACAAATTCATCAATGTACTAGCCACACGATGTGACAACAGACCAGAGTGCTGGGTGATGGAAGACGAATGTGATTCACAGTGCGTCCCTCGTCCGTCGTTTTGTGATGATGCGTGTGCGAAAGTGAGCCGTTGGTGGCCTGGATGGGGGAACCTTATATGCGATGGATACATCAATGAGGGGATCCGTTGCCACAATTGGTCAGATGAATGCAGTCGAGAAGTGGAAAAAAATTGTACCATGAGATTTCAGTGCAAAAGTAAAGGAATGGTCAGCATCGACACTCGTTACTATTGTGACGGCATATTTCATTGTGACGATAAATCTGATGAAACAAGCGTTGATTGTCTAAAGAAACGATTCAACTGCACAGCAGCTGGAGGCGCCATTTCTATCAGCAGTGATTTTGTTTGTGATGGGATTAAAGACTGTGACAAAGGTGAAGATGAAAGTTATAAACTGTGCGGAGAGAAACGATTTTACTGCGAAAGTGGAAAACCAATATCAATCAATAAAAAGTTTGTTCAAAATGGTATAAAAGACTGCGATAAAGGTTTAGACGAATGCAAGACTCTGTTTTCAGATAGGTATGAAATGATTGCTAATCCTGTTCTTCGTTCATTGTTTTGGATCATGGGTTTTTTGGCTTTGATGGGGAATTTAGCCACAAACATTCTCATATTGATGGAGATGTTTTCTGAGTGCAAATACAATGCATCTGTAGCCGAAAACACTAAGTTTGTTAAACAAGCAAATAGGTTCTTTATTTTCAACCTTACCATTTCTGATTTTGTAATGGGCGTGTATTTGATTGGAGTTGTTGGCCAAGGTGTGAATTATTCAGGACGTTATTGTTTCGTTGATAAAGGTTGGAGATCAAGCACTTTTTGTTCAATACTTGGTACACTTGCAGTTTTATCATCAGAAGCATCTGCTTTCATCATGGCGTCGATTTCCACCTTCAGGTTGGTCTCAATTTACAAACCATTCCTGACCCGCAACATGAAATTCAAATGGATAGCTTTCGTTGGAGTTATATGTTGGTTAGTTTCTTTAGTTTTGGCTATTTTTCCGTGGGCTCCGCTGGAATCTGGTTATTTTGTGTCTCACGTTTGGTTTCCCAACCATTTCTTCAATACTGACACGATTTCCAAAGCTGACTTCATCACCATAGCCAATCAAGTTGCTGATCACAATTCCACTCTTCAGTCTTGGTTACAAATCAGGGAGACCATTTTGCAAAAGTTCCAACACAATAAAATAAAAGCAGAGTTTGGTTTTTATTCTCAAACAAGTGTGTGTATGCCACGTTTCTATTCTACTCCCACGGAGAGTGCTTGGGAATATTCCATTTTTCTCATCACACTTAACTTTATGCTATTCATCTACATGGTGGTGGTGTACGTACTTGTTTACAAGAAAGTTACTGCACCGGTTGGCTTATCGACAGCTGCCAGAAAAGATCCAAGTCAGAAAATGCAAAAAAGAATTTCTAGACTTTTGCTAACTGACTTTTTCTGTTGGATTCCAGTTTGTATTATGGCCTACTTGAGGGTTGCAGGGGTGTATTTACCACCCAATGCTTACATTGCAAGCGCTGGATTTCTTCTTCCAATAAACAGTGCATTGAATCCATTGCTTTACTCGAAGCTCATTGGTCAGTTCACGTCACGTGTACGAAAATGTATCACGGACAACCTGCTTGTTATTCACTCACGTCAACTTGATGACACCACAACGGTTGATGTAACAGGAAAGCAGACCGAACTGGAAGAATTTCGTACCAACTCGTAGTAGTTTCGGAGTTTTCCACAAATCACAAAAATCGATTCTTGTAACTCGAGAAAACAAGGTTTGATTGCTAACTTTTTTGTGCAAATCCAGTGCTTTAAAGGATTCCATTGGAGAAAAAACGTAAAAAAACATTTAGATTGCCTTTGATTTATCTCGTTATATTGTAATTATCGCACTTATCAACACATCCTTGTGTTTTACTAAAGATCTGAGATCAAATTGTGGAAAGGCAGTTTGTTCGTCGGTGTTTTTTATAATTTTTTGTTATTACTTTAATAACAACAATGCGTCAACAGCATGTTTTTTAAAAATACCTGCAAGTCCCAGCTCTGTGTGATCACAATACAGATTGCTCGTCACTTGAATAACATTCCGCTTTAGCTTCTGCTATGAAAAAGCATAGCTCATTGCTAATGTTGTATATTTATGCAGTTTGACTAACATTTTCCAATTCTTGTAAATAAAATTAATGTTAAGGCAAAATATTGAGCATTGCCTGACACAATCCCATTTCCAGCAATCACCCAATGCCATTGGCGAACTAGAGCTTTGATCCAGGGGGGAAAAGCTTAAATGAAGAAGGCCCACTGTTCACCGTAGGGGCCATTAGCCAACACTCAGAAAAAAGTTAAGAAATGATAGTGAATCTGGATGTGGTAGATATCTGTACTAGCTAAAAAAACGAAAACACCTCGAAAAACGCAAAAAATAAGAACCTAAATAATACGAAACATTAAAATGTCAACTAAATGGGGTCCAGTTTTTACATTTAGCTTGCCAGGGGGGCGGCTCGCCCCGTCGTCCCTCCGTCAGTTACGCCACTGCCCAATGCTTCATAATTAATTTATGCGACAAATATAAACATGTTTGGGGTAAACTAAAGCTCCGTTAGCTTAAACGTGCACGCATGACATTTTGTTAGTAATACTACCCCCGTTTATCATAGAAAGCAGTGATTCTTAACCTGGGGTAATTACTCCCAAAGGGGCAATTTGACATCTTTTGGGGGTAATTTAGATTATCGGTTTTTGGTTAAGTTGCACTACAATATTTTTAACTTTGTAGAATGTACAGTTTCGTGTGAGTGCATATGTTGCTTCGTTTCACGTTAAAACAACATGCTTTCTGTGGCGTCGTAATGCTGGTGTCTCCTAAATATCGCAGATCGTATTCTAGCGATTATAGTAGTCGCCAGCAGTGAAGACTGTGGTGTATTTTAGTGTAAGCTAAAAGCTATTAGATGCCTCCAATGAAATGCAGCAACAAGCAGGGCCGGCCTTAAGCCGATGCAACCGATGCGGCTGCATTGGGCCCCGCTTCTCAGGTGCCCCGAGCCATGGTGGCTGGTCAGGTTGTTTACTTTTGCCAGATACACTTTGAGCACGAGAACTGTGGAAAGGTTTACAAATCTCATTGCTAGCAAATAATTATGTCGTTTGAATGAACAATGAATTTCCTCTATTGGTTATCGAACGTTATCAAACGTGCTCAATTCTCACGCTGAGCGTTATATCTACGCTCCACCGTGTCCCACTCTTTATGGATAGAATTTGGTTGCTATTGTTACTAGTGCCATTTGAGACTGAAGTTGACCAAAACCTACTGCAAACAAGGCGTATGGTTATTCAACTCGCAAAGGAACAGGTCAAGACGAGCGTCCGTCGTATTCACTTTGATGGCAGTTCTGCCAACGTAACGTTGTTCAGTTCTCGAAAGATTCTTCTGTTTTTGGAAAGTTTTTGGCAAAAATTGTGAACATCATCCACCACACTCGTTCCTGTTTATCAATATATTGGGCGACTATATGCTTCTATTTCATCAATCAACCATGCGCATTACAGTATATATTGCGTTTAATAAATGTTTCTACAACTGTGGCGTGGTAGTGTTGGGTTCGCAATGCATCCCCAACATCAACATTCTCTAGACTCCGGAGTCAACGTAATATGTGAAGATGCGAAAGAAGCTCCAAGAAAGCGACCCAGAAGTTTATCTCTGCTTTCTTTGAATAGCAGTGATTGGAATTCCTTCTGGGAAACAAAGACTTCGCCACTAATGAACATTGAACAAACTATCAAACGAATTAAGCTTGAACAATTTTATCAGTAAGATATCCATTCCAACCGGATCGGATATCTCAGAGTTATGCAGGTATCAATATATTACGTGTACTCTTTACATTTTGTTACGATGTTATAATGTTGTGAGAGGCAATCAGAGCTAGTACTTATGGAAAAATAATCCCTATTTATCCCTTTAAAGATTTATTAGTAACGATTTAAAACGATTAAAGTCACGGCGGATGAATATTCCGATTGAAAGTAAAACTCGGTGTTCTGCAGGGATGTACAGGATCCGGTTTTGGAGTCCCATCCGCCCGGATATTAAGAATTTTTCGGATGTGGATTGGGTATCGTTTCTCATTCAAACAGAACCAGATTATCCAAATGAAATAAATTGTGGCAATGCAAAAAAGTACTTGATATGGAATACTAGCTGCAACAGGAAAAATTACGATATTTCGAAATCATATTCGCAACAATCTTCTATTCTTGTTTCTCTCGGTGAAATGCAATGTTACATGGCGCCCGGGATCTTAACGTTCAGACTGAGGAAATCTCAATTCTCAAGCAACTTGTAGTTTGGAATTGGAATTGTGTGAAAATGAACATGATTCTATTATTTTATCATGAAGCCTATCGCTTTACAGAAGAAATATGTCTCATTGTTAAAAGTTTTATTAGTAGATCATAGTAAAATGTTGGGGTTTATTAGTGTTACGTACAAGTTGAGAGGATGTATGTACTGTAGGACAATTCCGCGAGAGCACTGGTTAATTTAGTAGGAATGTGACCAAGGCACGACCAAGTTAACAATTAAGAAAAGTAGACCCGCCTAGTATCGTTCGAATTCACGCTCAGTTTAACATCAAACGGATTGTATTCACTCAGGGTTTTATTAATATAACTTTAAGCACTGCGCTGTTAATCTCAAACGCATCAGAACGTTTATACCAGTTTTTGCATTGCCACAATTCATAAACTGGGGTTTATACCAGTAACATAGTTTAAAGCACGTAACAAAAGTCACTGCGAACAACAGGATTAATAAGAGTTCAGTTCTTTCATGGAGGAAGAGAATTGACCCTAATATCCCAAAACGTCAGGGTTAAACTGTGCCAGGTGGCTACAAATCTCTTTTGATACTCTAGTCCCACTTGGACTAAACTAGCTTGGTACGCCCACTGCTAGTCTAGCAAGTTAAGCTTGGTACGCCCACTGCTTAACTTGCTGCTTCTCCTAGGATGGTCAGAAGCAGGCTGACTCTAGTGAAATTTTCTGGGTCTGAGGAAAACACAATGCGTCGCGCTATGTCACGTAACTGCGTATCGTACAGTGCGTGGTCCATTAACAACACTAGTGGTCGCGCGTTCGACGCATGATTACGTCGAATCCGAAAATTGAGGTGACGCATCAATGCGTACTGTTGTTGTCCGTGTAGGTCGGGAATATTATTAATAATTTCGTATGGGATGTTATTGAAAAATGATTTCTATAAAGTTGTGGGCTACTCTCTTCCTAGGTGTGACTTACAATACATATGGAGTATAAGTATACAATAGTTCAAATAAATACACAATACAATGTCTTTGTAAAACAAGTGTCGTTGGTTGTTACATTGTTCCAACTTCGTTCTCCTGGAATTCGATCCATTCGGCGATGCGACTTTTAACATTGACATTCTAATGCTTCTTTTTATTTGCTGTTCAATGATATTAGTGCCCAACTTCCAAGTTGTTTTCTGAGCTTGCATTTGAGGTATTCCTCTGTTTGTATTTCAGAGTCACAAGACGTTTCATGTTGAGGATGCAACGCGAACTCAACATTAGCCTAAGTCATTACCAAAAATTTTTCTTCAGCGTTGAACGAAGTAGGCTACACTAGTGTCTCTCTCAACAGCGTAGCTCGCTAATCTAAATCAAAGTGGCCTTAACCAAAAAACCAAGTAATAATAATAAGCATGGTGAAAGCGTCTTAATATCTTGACCATGTTGTTGTAGGTTCAAATCCACCTAAACTGGTAATGGAAACTTGTGAAGCGTTGGATTTTAACAAACAGTGGTAAGGTTGTTCGTTCTAAGCGTAGCAGTGTTGGAAGTTCAGTTTGGAAAGAATTTTAAAAGAAACAGTGATTTAGGTGAACAGGGTTTCATTAGACATAAAATTATGCTTCTCACCTTATCCCTGATAAATTAACGTACAACAGCTGTAGTCATTACATGGAGTCCAGCAGGTAGGCCTACACAAATTTAGGCTGGTTGCAAGCAATCACATCTGCATTAGAGCATGTGACAATTCAACTGCGTATAACTATAACATTCCATACCACATAGAAAAAGCATTGTGCACTTCTTGTCAAGATCAATCATAAGTTCATTGTGGTGGGCAATTATAGCCATGGCATTCGTTGAATTAAACTGGCTGTGTCTATTTTGCCTCATGAGGCAAAAGCACTGCTGTTGTTATTTCGCTTTAGCCTAACACAATTGATTAAATTGGTTATTTAAAAGTTGAGAACGCATGACCTGCTTAGTTGACTACGATCTGTAACCGCGTAAATCTAATGGATAAGTTTTGTCATGGTTTCAGTGCTGGCAAGCTGTCATTGGTTTCTTGTCTGCATCAACTGTAGGCTAAATTTAAGCTTTCAATCCTAACCTTAAGCCAAAACCCTAGCAGTTGCCGTTTTATGTATCGTCCTTGTCACATGACCACTTCAACCAATCGTGCAAAGGCAAAATAATCACAACGTTTGCCTCATGAAGCAAAATCGACGCCACCAAATATGTAGGCTAATGTACAACTGAGTGAGCAGTTTCGGATTTGGATTGGATATTGGAGTACATAATTTTTAATTTTCGGATATGGATATAGAGTTCATGAAAAAGTTTCGGCTTGGATCAGGATTGCAAAATTTCCATATCCGTACACCACTATCATGGCCTAAAAGAAGTATTCCCCAGGCGGCAAAATTACCGCCCAGTATCACCGAAATAGCCACTGGGCGGCACTAAAATTTTGCATTGCACTTCAGAACTTACTACATTTTGTGGTTACATAACCAATGATGGAAGTAGAATAATTTTTCTTACCAGAACAATCCAGTATTATTTTTATATCGCTTTGTATTGTCATTAGCCGGAATTGAGCCCTAGCAAATTTGATTGACGACTTTCCACTTTGCCTTCTCGAGCAAATGGAAACGTGCAGTTTTGTTTACACTTCGTAAGGCGTATAAAAGAAAGTATTTCTGTTTAACTCGAGTCACTGGGTTAAATGACAGAGGAGATTATGCACCATCACTGAGACAGCAGATGAATTGATAGAGAGTAACTCTATCAATCATTGCTTTCAACACCAAGTCATCGGACAAGGTGGGGACATACAATGTTTCTCGTTTCAACACCAAGTCATCGGACAAGGTGGGGACATACAACGTTTCTCGTTTTTTAACGAGGTTACAGAGAGTAGGTCTGTCAAAACCAAGTTTTCCGAACCGTGGACAACCGTACCGAAGCCAACACCAAAGTCGTCGGACGAGGAACACAGAGAGTAGCTCTGCCAGAACCAAGTCTTCAGACACGGGGACAGGCCGTTCCTATGTTCACCTTTAGTCATCAGGTCGGAACACAGAGAGTAGCTCTGCCAGAACCGAACCTTCAGACACGGGTAACAAGGCAATACCTTCAGGCCGAGTATTTTCATCGCGCCTGGGGACAACTGGTGTGGTTGAATTCCGCCTGGAAATACAACAAAGCTTCGGCCTTGTTTCCAGCGGTGGGTGGCCAATTTGGACAATTCCAAATTTGCGGAGTCGAGTGTCAGAACTTCACCCGGTCATGCCACGCGTTTCGACCAGAAAAAGCAGAGACTGCTTTCTAGTCTGGGATTTAAGCTACGAAGCGGGCCCCACGACAGCGTGGCGAACAACGCAGCACTCGCAAACCATCCGTCGAGCTAAGATGGCAGCAAGGCAAAATCCCGTTTTACTTCAAATGGCTGAACTACTCAAAGGCAGCGCA
>Ga0210059_1006023_pt1 | contig 19475 bp, 11 predicted proteins | sample Ectturendosymbi2_FD_188042 | JGI IMG/M metagenome (GOLD analysis project Ga0210059, IMG submission 188042) | Ecteinascidia turbinata endosymbiont from Florida, USA - Sample 2 (SPAdes) (version 2) | ecosystem: Host-associated > Tunicates > Ascidians > Unclassified | place: Key West, Florida... | reverse complement strand
TTCGTTTTTTTGTTTTTCTTTTCATTATGCTTATTTGATGTCCAACTGTTGTTTCTTAACACTTATCAAAAAATGATAAACGGGGTTGGTTGACTAGATGACCGCCACGGTCTTTCGCCAATCCTATATGACACAGCGCCCCTCTTTGTTTACACTGATCAACTATTGTGCCATTTTGTTTTCATTTGCACTAATGTTCGCTAATGGTTGGCTTACTGCATGCGACGGCTTTTATGATGCTTCTGCTTGTTGGCTGAGTCATATGAAACAATAAACCATTGACCACTGACTTTTTTATTATGAACCAGGCTGTAATCCAAGTCTTCCTAGTCTTTGATTGACTTTCTAGCATTTCTGATTAAAAAAGTATGGCTTGAAAACAACCAAATAATTAATTAACCCCTAATTAGATAATAATTAATTAATCCCCTAAATAGCTTTAAACCTACTTGCACACATTACGACAGTACCTGCAGCAACAGCACAGTTGTTGGCATTCCAGGAGCGGATAATTGGATGATGCAGTGAACTGTGCAAGCAATACTTAAACTCAGAGTCACACATTTTGAGTAGTTCCACTGTAGTTACAAATAAAAGAACTATAGTAGTATATGCCAACCTTAACAAAATTTAGCTCAGTACATTAACCACACTCCCTGCCACTTTTGAGTACCATAACATGTGTTTGGCTCTTGCAGTTGCAACTTCCTTTGATGATGGTTGAAACCGTAAAAGTCTTGTCTAAAATTTCTATATTGGGTAGTCATGTTGTAAATGTGCAAATTCAATAAGTTATTCAAATTGTTAGTATAAACTTGCAATATAAACAACTTTGTAGTTATTGAATGAGAGAGACTGTTCATATGGCCTACATGTCCAATGTCAGTGTTTAGAATTAGTGCCCTATAAAAGGCGGAGCTTGGTTGCGGAGGTTTTATGATGTTACCGGAGAGGAAAAAAGTTGCGTTGTAAAAGCATAAAAGGAAAAAAATTAAGGAAAAATGTTGTATCATTGCAACTTAATACATGTTTCCCCCAAACATGGAATGCGTGGAAGTTTGCGATGTTTAAAAATTGTATAGGTTCACAACTGTTGAAACCTATTTGTTTGTCCCCAAACCATTGTGAATCTCAGATAACCAAAAATTATCAAACTTCAAATTAGATTTTTTTACCGTAGTGTAAATAATATCACCTTTTGCAGTACAAGTATTTTTACTACCGTTTAGTTCTCATTGCTCAACGCAAAATATTGGTTTTAGTAACTCCTGTTACATCATCAAACCTCCGCAACCAAGCTGAGCTATTTACAGAGCTCCGCCTTTTACAAGACACCTTTAGAATTTCAGTGTAAGATTTATGCACACCCTTTAACGTTAGTTATGTGTCCAACGGTCTCACCCAGGGATCGGCAACCTTTTGTTAACTGTGCACTGACTTAAAGGTTTCAAATCATTCAGCGTGCCAATAACATACACATTTTTATACCAAGTCAAGGTCAACATACTCCAGTGTGGATCATAACAAAATCGATATGCAAGACATGGAGCTTTTGCGTGCCATTAGAAATTGTTTGGCATGCCAAATGAGGCACACATGCGGTAGGTTGCAAACCATTTTTGACGCTGGCACCATTCATAAAAATAGTGTCATTCGCGCCCCCTCATTTTGAAAAAAGAATAAATTACAAAAAAAACGATATATAGTGGTATCTTCAACCAATCCAAAGTGAAGTTATATTTGTAAAGCCACAACAGTGACCCACACCAAGCGAATCGATCGCAATTTATTGCGTAAGGAAACTAGTTTCGTGTGTTACACATCTTCAGTCCTTATTCAAATAGAATCATTTGAATAAGGACTCAAGATTCTATTTGAATAGGCTAAGGACTGAAGATGTGTAACACATGAAACTAGTTTCCTTACGCAATAAATTGCGATCGATTCGCTTGGTGTGGGTCACTGTTGTGGCTTTACAAATAATGCTGAATGATAAGTACAAGCTGAATCATTGCAAGGAGATGGGACCAGTACCAGGAAGCAGATTCCTCATACAGCCGGTTGCAAAGCTAGAGCCTGAATGGTTGCAAGGTGAAGTTAGCCGCACTTTCGCCAGCCGCCCTTACGGATTGAATGCGAGGTTCGTCAAAAAAGTTCGAATGGCAAAGGTATGATACAGAAACAATATTTTTCACTGCAATGGACAGCAAAGCAATATCAGAAAAGTTAGAAATCTTTTCAACCGAAAAAATTACATTGAAATGCAAAACACACCTCCAAAACAAGAAACAAACATCATAAGCATGGTCCAAAATAGGGAAAATCAACCGTTTCACCCCAATTTCAAACAATTTTCCGCACAACCAACGAACACATATTTTACATCACCTTCTTTGATATTTCATACAGATTCCATATCTGTCAAAATTTCGAGCAACACTTTTCGGGATCTCGAGATTTTGCACAATATGTGAAGCATGCTTATTACGCGCAGACAGCTCTGAGGCAGACAGATCTCGGCTGACAACCTAACATTGATCCTTAATTTTAGCAACTTTACGCACAACCCACGAACACATATTTTATATCAATGTCTTTGGTATTTCATGCAGATTCCATATCTGTTAAAATTTCGAGCAACACTTTTCGGGATCTCGAGATTTTGTACGAAATGTAAAGCATGCTCATTACGCGCAGACAGCCTCTGAGGCAGACAGATCTCGGCTGACAACCTAACATTGATCATTAATTTTAACAACTTTACGCACAACCCACGAACACATATTTTATATCACCGTCTTTGGTATTTCATACAGATTGCATTTGAAACTGATGTTGGCAAAAATATTTTATTTGCTGTTGACGCTGAAAATTTTTCTGCACAATCAACGCACTCAGAGTCATGAAAATTCTCAAGGAAATTATATCGCGGAACTGAGAGATCGCACATGCTCTTTTGTTGGCTTGTCTCCCGGCGTCTGTAATAAAAAAGGAAAGTGTTTGTGTCATGGGACTGGCGTTGATTCATTTCCATTTTCAAAATAAAAGCGGAGACTGTTGAAAAAGCGCTTTGAAATGGCTAGAAGCACAAATGCAAGCATAGCATAAGTCAAATGAAGTGCTTCTAATCTGGAGAGGAACAAACTAGACCAGCTGTGTCCAACCGGAATTGTTTACTGAGCCAAAAAAATGTGTCACTATCTTAAGCAGGGCCGCACATTGAATGAAATATTGATGAGGACCGCACATAGAATGACTTACTCTGATTTTAGCAAACTAAATTTAGTTTACGCTAATATAGCCTACTGAAAGCTTTCGAATCCTAATTGCAATGGTAACGACGTTTTTTCGACACCTTTAACCACTGCGCAAGTGTGATTTTATAGGCAAGTTTAGTGCCAATCTAACATGGGTGGAAACCAGAAAACTAGTAACGTTTAACGTTTTGCACCAAGGTATCAGTGGGCATATGGAAATCTCCCAGAACGCAGTACTGCGTGATAAAGTGGCACTGAGGATCACCGCATCAAAAGTGTCAATTTCAGGAGTATCACAATAAGGCAGACCTGCCCAACGTTTTTAGTGTTGCGGGCCACTTTCACATTAGGAAATTCACTGCGGGCTACAAACGTTTTGTGACGTAACAAATCCCTTGATTTTGATAAGTTTTATGCGATAACACAATGTGATAATGAAATGAGTCCTATAGTTGCACGCAGTGTTGCCAGCTTGTATGGATGTAAACCAAATCTAAAAAATTGACATATTTTCGAAGCGTTTGTTAAACAAGTTTTTTGGTGATAGGCCCATAACAGAAAAAACAGGCATAACTTTGGTGTGTTTTGATGGCAAATATACTTGAGTATATAAACAAATACTAAAAATGTAAAAAGTCTGCTTACGAACTTAATACATCGCGGGCCACTTAACCTCGCGGGCCGCGGGTCGGGCAGCCTTGCAATAAGGATATGTTGTCAGTAGGTATGCTACTTACACTACAACGAAAACCTTAACTGGGCCGCACAAAACCTTTGACTGGGCCGCATGCGGCCCGAGGACCGCGGGCTGGACATAGCTGAACTAGACCGTAGGAAACATGCTTCAGTTTCATCATTTTGTGGACAATTTTCTTCTTACCGCGTTTAGAGGACATAAAGCTGTTTAATTTGAACAAACCGGTTTCACCTATGAAATAAAATGCTTCTCGATTCTCTTGGGTCAACCTTATCATTTATCATTGGTACATCGTAGGAAAGCTTTTATTGTGACGCAGTGTCACAATATGGATGAATTCAATTAGGCCACCACTTGCAAACAAAGCTTTTATTATTGAGCAGATTTTGCAATTTGTTTATTTATCAGAATCTAAATCTAGTAGTACTTGAAGCCTGTATCTTTTCTTCGCACCTAAAACGTAAAATTGCTGCTTTACCTAAGATTTTTACAACACGGTCCCAGCCGTAATTTTGAAAGAATTGCTTGCTATATTTCAGGTGTACTCTTCTTCAGACATCCGTTGTGGTACCATCTGGTGCACTGGTCGCAGCCCACCTGAAAAAACGAAGTTTTTTCCTATATTAACAATAGTTGTTTTGATTTCGTTTTGGTACAAGTTACTTATTTTGGTTTCCTGTGTTTGAAAGCTTATTTTTGTTAATTGCAGGAAACACGGCTCATAAATGGTAATTACGTGTCTTTTGCAAACGATAACAAACTAACCCATTCAGTTCCTTCTGGAGTATCTTCCTTCTGGAGATACTTCCGCATCAGCTGCAGAGATCTTCGATGTCCTCTTAAAAGAAAACAAACTTTGTTTACGACTGAGTTTCTACATTTACTTTAGAAACCAACGAGAAGCATGCTTTGCACATTTACTAGTCCTAATATAAATTATTATTTGTATTATTATTTCTGTTCAGTTAATGGTTTGGTATTTTAAACATGAGTTAGCAATAAGGCCAGTCACTGCAGTTCAATTCCCACAACAAACAGTGATCTTATGATGCTATGCAGCCCAGCTACAAAGAATTCATGCTTACCGGTTATACAAGAAATGATTTTAGCAAAATCTTTTCTTGCTTGCTGGAGTGAAGTAAATTTGCTGTCAAAGAAGCATTGTTGGGTGTTGGTTGGAAGGTCTTTAATGAATACCTTTGCAATCTGTCGACAATTTCACAGTTATACAGAAAATCCATTAACCTATTTTCTTCTAATCTCGTGTGTAACCATAAATAGTTCATCACCTGAAGGCAAAAGTTACCGCAATTGTAACCATCCTTTTGTTTTGGATGAAGCACGTGTCCTGAAAGACATTGCTTTACGGGATGTGCTCCTTTTATTTTAGTTTCAAAATCAACGACGTTCCTGTAAAAAACAAAATTTGAAAGAGCTTCTTCATCATGATCTTTTTAAATTATTTTATCGCAGTAATTAATCATGTATGTGTACCTCCATTTCAAAACAGCATCTTCTTCTTTTTGACTATCTCTTCCTAAGGGATCTATGTAGTGCACTGTTTTGCTGGAAGTATGCACGACCTGCAGTTACAAAAATTAAAAGAAAGCCTTTTTTATTACTCTTTAAAAATATCAGAGAAGAAGTGGAAACACCGAAAAGGATGTGTGCCCCCACAAACAAGACATTGAAGTAGGCTTGCCATACGTCTTGTCTAAACACCTAATAAAAAGTTGTTGCACGCATATGCAGGCCCGTAACCAGCTTGGGACACCAAAGGGGGCGAAGAGTTTTCTGAAAGGGGCCCAAATTTTTTAAACTAAGTCCAACACTTTTTTCCAGGGTGAGGCGAAAAATTCTCTAAGGGGGCTTCGCTCGGGCCTTCACATATGTGGTTGAGACAATTTAAATCATTTAAACAAAAAATGAAACTGGGTTAACTATGTTTACTAAACTGCATCAACTCCTATTGTTTGATAAAAAATATCGTCTTAACAACAAAATCCAGTGATTGCTGTCCTTATTATACACTTCGCAGATGGCATCAAACTTTGTCAAGTCAACCTGTGTGGAGACAAACGCAACGCTTGTACTGAGTTTGTGTTGCACAGTCTTAGCAAATAAACGCAGGATTTTACCAAATCTTTTGTGGGTATTCTCCCTTTTTCGACTTCTCTATGTAACATCAAGCCTACAGCAAAGTGAGGGATGACATGGACCGAAGACAGAGACGAAATATTTTGCAAATAAACTTGTCGAGGCAATTTGCTATCGAGAACTTTGCTCATGATTTGCCTTTCCTCGCTTTGCACCGGACGTCCGCAAAGCTCATCCATGCGATGTCGTGCATTTCCTGGTCAAGTATAAAAAATCGTGTCATAAAATGCTGTAGCCTGCTTGACTGTGTACTGTCTTTCCTGGAGTGAAATAAATGTACTTTAACTTCTAACAATTCTCGCGGTTTTTCTGCACTTTTTTAAAGATACCACAGTTTTGTTTTTCATTTGATGGTGACGTAAATGTAACACCAACATAAGTAAGCTATGGCGTAAATGTAGCACCAACATGAGTAATAAGCAACAAACCGTTTGCAACACATTTTGCTTTTTCCAAAAAAATACCACATCAATTAAATACAGCTAACCTCGGAAACGGACTTCTTGCATCCCATCGTTAACGGTAAATACGAAAGACGCAGGACAGGTCGAAAAATTGCAGTGACCTTCGCTATGAAATGCAGGAACATTTTTTCTCGTGCATATGAACGGTTTCACGATGTGTCGTTTGAACACAAACGAGCAGAAATTGTTGTGCTGCTTCAAGGTGCTTAAAACCCGGCCCGTAACCAGGAGGGCGAAGCTCCCCCTAGAAAAATTTTAGCCACCCCTAGAAAAATGTGTTGACATAATTTCAAAATATTGGACACAGCTCAAAAATTTGGGGCCCCTCTCAGAAAACTCTTTGCCCCTCCTGGTGTCATAAGCTGGTTACGGGCCTGTTAAAACTTATTTGCGCCAAGATGTGTCTGTAAACATACGATGTTTCTGGCTCCGCCTCCATTTATTCCACACTGTTTGATCAAAAGAACATTTCAATAAAGACGGTACTTCTTTTCGGAACCAAGATACCTTCCTGGTAATCTCAGAATCTTCAATCAAAGCCAAAACTTTATGGCGAAGTGCATGGCCACGCTTACATTTCTGCTGCAATGAAATACTGCAATACTCTTGTGAACGTAACTGCGATGAGTATGCTGCAAATGCATTTTCGCCGCAGCATTGCTTAAGGATTGGCCTCCACAATTAGCAGACATTTTGCAGAAATAACAATCAAGGCCAACAGACACTGAGTAAACGATAAATGAAGGAGCATGTTCAAGTCCGAGTACGATTTATAGGAAAATGCAATACTTTGGAGCAAATGAGGGGAGAAAATCTCCCTGGGTCCTGCACTAAGACGAAAGAGAGGGCCGAAGAGGTGCAAAGATCTACAGTATTCTCAGGATCACCAAAAGAGACCGAATGAACACACGCAGAGCCAAGGCAAGGAGATCGACAAAGGACACAACGGGAAACTACAGGTCAAGCAATACGGGCAACAAAAATTGTCACTTGGCAGAGGAATAAGCGACTTTCTAAAAAAACACGACGGAACAGCAGACATGGGAACAAAGTCCAAAAACTGCAGCAAGTAGAGCAGCTTTTGCAAACCGAAGTTTACATTTCGTACAAAATCTCGAGATCCCGAAAAGTGTTGCTCGAAATTTTGACACATACGGAATCTGTATGAAATACCAAAGACATTGATATAAAATATGTGTTCGTGAGTTGTGCATAAAGTTGTTAAAATTAAAGATCAATGTTAGAGTGTCTGGTCTGAGACAAGTAAATATAGATACAGTAATGTTCATCAAACACCAGCCACAACACCAATTTTCATGTAATCTATGATAAAAACGCTAAATTCACCAAAGAAACACTAGAGATTACAAATAGTGAAGTTTGTGACAGATTTGTCAGATTACATGAAAATTGGTGTTGTGGCGGGTGTCTGATGAACATTACTGTACATATATTTATTTGTCTCAGACCAGACACAGTAGTCCATGTGTGTTCTATGGACACACACACGCGCAACAAACAGGTTTTTTATGCCTTAAAATATTTCAACATAATATCTTTACATGTGGTAAATTACCATATATAGGGGAAAAAATCAACTTATCCAGGTGCCCTATAAATGGCGGAGCTCCGTAATAATAACATAATAATAATGATTTTTTATTGCGAACTCATGGTCCATACTACAGACACAAGAGCACAAAAAGTGGTTAGCTATACATCAGCGCACATTACAGAAACGGTGTTTGCATATGACCAACATTGGAAGGAACAAAGCAGCTTATCCTCACCACAGCTGTAGCGTCTTTCGCAAGAGCACAGAAAATGGATAAACCATACAGTAGGGCATTACACAACCGGTGTTAGTACGTGTCCAACCTTGAGAGGAGCAAAACACTTTCCCAGCACTTGTTACTTTTTATGCTTGGTGTGTACACAGTGTCCACATATTTTTACTACACAAAAGCAATACTGATGAGACGCAAACTCCGAAACAATTCACGGACAACTACTGCATTTGGTCTCCATACAGGAGTTTGTTTGCTGTACAGTATAGTGATTTCACTTGTCTCTGAATGTCATCATCATCCTTCAATGATGCGTTTATCCACACACCAAGATATTTCACTTGGTCTAAAAATTGGACACGTACACCATTTAGAAAAACATCTGTTGGGGCAGGTTGTTTATACTTTTTTGGGCAAGAAAGAACACCAATTGTTTTGTTACAATTAAAAGTGATTTCGTGTTCAGCAGCATAGTCACCACAGATATTCAGAAATCATTGCAGCCCACTAATACTGGGGCTGAACACACATACATCGTCAGCAAACATCAGATGATTCACAACCACATTTCCCACAGTGCATCCCACCCTGGCTGATCCCAGCTGGATTGAGAGTTCATCCAGGTAAACAGCAAATAAATATGGACTCAGGACTCCTCTTGCCTTACCCCATTGGTTACAGTAAAGGGGGATGAGTAGTTGGTACCCCATTTTACTTGCATGGTCTGTTGCCTGTACCAACTCAACAATAGTCTTACTATGCACATAGGTACGTTGCACTTAATTAATTTAGCAAACAGCAGGTTGTGATTAGTTCTGTCAAATGCTTTAGCTGAATCTAAGAAAGCTGAAAACACTGGGGTATCTTTGTTTACGTAATAAGACATAATAATAAGAGTAAATAGCGGAGCTTGGTTGCGGAGGTTTCATGACGTTACCGGAGTGGAAAAAATTGCGTTGTAAAAGCAAAGAAAGGAAAAAAGTAAAGGAAAAATGTTGTATCATTGCAACTGAATATGCGTTTCCCCCAAACATGGAATGCGTGGAAGTTTGCGATGTTTCAAAATTTTATACATTCACAACTGTTGAAACCTATTTTTTGTCCCCGAACCATTGTGAAATTCAGACAACCAAAAATTATCAAACTTCAAAATAGACTTTTTACCGTAGTGTAATATCACCTTTTGCAGTGCAATTATTTTTACTACCGTTTAGTTCTCAATGTTCAACGCAAAATATTAGTTTTAGCGACTCCTGTTACGTCATCAAACCTCCGTATGCAAGCTCCGCCATTTACGGAGCTCCGCATTTACAGGGCACTCACCAGAGGTGGACAGGATCCGGACTTCAGGACTCGAGTCCGGCAGGATTCAGCACATTTTGAACAAACCGGATCGGATCCGGACTACGGTTTTATTCAAGTTTTCGGATCAGGATTTTCAAATTTCATTGTTTTGGGATTTGACGCCAACACAGTCATAAAATGAATTTTTGCAAAGATTTAAAGGATGTAATGTAGTTCACATCAATTGCAAATATGTGAAAGAGGCGCTGTTACACCAGACGTGTCATGCACTGCAGAGCACCAGAGGTGTGCATGGACTGGATTTCGGATTTTTTCGGCTGCGTCCAACAGGATCAGGAGTTTGGTTTTCCTTCCTGTAGACGGATCCGGACTGGATTGAATTTTGTACTTACTGAACAAACGTTACTGGCTGATTACTTTACTGATATTCAACCGGATTCAAACAGGAGTCGGATTCCTTGAATCTAGTTGATACCGGATCCGGAGTGGATTCGGATTCAAAATTTGCAAAACAGGATTGGATCCGGATTCAAAAAAATCAGAGACCGCACACCTCTGCAGAGCACCAGTCCACCACCATAGCATCCCATCAGTCCACTATCAGCCAGCCATCAGGCTCATTACAACGTGATGTCAGATTTGAGATTACATTGGTAAATTCAATTGTGAGTTGTGGAGGTTAGAGATGGGGTGTTGCTGTGCCTGTTTTGCTGTATTATATATTTTAGTGTGCATCAATATCAGTTAGTGCCTATTTACTTATCGGTTAGGGCTTAATCATCAGCTAGTGGATGTAGCCAGTCTAGCATGCTTAAGTTGTTTTGTGATCAGAAGTTTAACTGGTAATATTGCTTTCAGCTTCATGTTTCATTGCATGAACTTGGTTGACTGCATTTTCTGGATCTGCCTGTTAGTGCCATTTTTGGTCATGTGTGGTTTTATTTTTCCCAGTCTGTGTTTAGTAAAGCTTTGCTTTTCAGAAAGGAAGTGGCTATAGGTCTGGCGAGAGTGATGTGGTTAGAATAAAATGCTGACTTTGTTACTGTAACAGCACCGTTGTGTTAGTGTAGTGAATGTGTCTACATCTGCTGTGTGAATCGTTTTCGGTTCGACTCTAACCATTGGTGCCTTTAATTTTGATAGCAGTCTAATGGTTCCACTTGGCAATGGACCACTTGTTTACTTTCTTCAAATGTTTCCAAACCTTTGTGTTCAGATTTGCAGTTTTGGTTTAGATTTAGGAATTAGGTTTAGGGTTTAGTACATTTATACCAAACCTCGTGCACTCTACTACACACTCATCGTGTGTTACTGTCGCGTTACAGGTGACATATGAATAACATTTCAAATACGAAGATCCACTGACACACCTGTAGCCACTACTATTTAGAAACAAAAATTTTTTATAGTGGCACATTGATTAGTCAAATACATTAACAGGAGTTTTTCAGGATTTGGATTTCATATTTGTGTTGCAAACAGGATTCGGGTTAGGTCAGAATTCCTACCTCTTGGATAAGGACTCGAGTCGGACTCGAAAAAAGTTGAGTCCGAACACCTCTGGCACCCACATCCATGCCAATGCTCATTGAGCAGTGATGGAGTCTCGAGACTTGGTCTCGGTCTCAGGTCTCGTCTCGGTCTCGAAGGTTTCAGGTCTCGAGATTTTGAATATTGCAAAGAAATGGTTTATTAAAATTTTTATAATTCAAATATTTTCGTATGTTGTATTTGCAGGTAAGAAACAATCAAAACATATCGCAAAAATGCCAGAAACTAGAAAAAATTCCAGTCAGAAGCACGGGCGTCCGCAGAAAATTTTCCAGGGGGGGAAAACTTGATATTTTGCTTATCCTTTCCATGTTGGTGACGATACAATGCCAATGCACGTTCACAAAACGCTTTGCCCTCTCTACACCATAGCGAAAATGCCCCCTGCTACGCAGGGGTGTAACGAAGGGGGAAGGGAGACACAAATGTTGTTGGTGCAAATCTTCAAACCCTGTTGGTGCAAATCTCAAAATATGTTCTGTTGTTGCAAATCTCCAAACCATTCACGTAATTAATAGTTTACGAATTGAAAACGGCTGAAATGTTAGAAAAAAGACAACCGATTTTCTTCAAAATATACTTTGCGAAAACTCACTAGATTGCATTGAAAAATCGCTAGATCATTATGCCAGTATAAAAATTACTACTGTATGCGTGGCACCAGTGTTCAAAAGCAACAAGCGGTCAAACGCCTTGTATCGTAACTTGAAGCGAACCTTTGAAGATTTGCTGGCGTGATATTGTTACCGTTACGCAATAAACACCAACACCAGAATAATTTCCCTCCAAGTTTGGCCACGCAAAGGAGTGAACACGAGTGAACTGCAAGCTCACCACTGCATGACACCAGAACAGTGAACTAAGCTGTTGTGCAGCGTGAGTGTCATACCGGAAAACATAGTGGTATTGCAAAAATTTAACCAATTGATTGGAATTGAGCTACTAACTTCAGGTTTTCTAGAGAATCTTGGTGCTTAGTTTCAATCTCAAGGGGGGAAATGCCCGTTTCCATCCCTGCGGACGCCCATGCTCAGAAGTGATGACGACATTTTTTTGAAAAATTTCGGCGAAATTCACAAATTTTGAAGTCTCGAGTTTCGGTCTCGAATTTCAAGTCTCGGTCTCGGAGTTTTTGATGAAGTCTCGGTCTCGACTACAACACTGTCATTGAGAAATTCCTTCTTGTGCCCTGAAATGTGAACTTAGTCAAATGGGGAAATGGCACCTCTGTTTCATGACTTTCAGCATGGATACAACCATTCGAAGAACCTACCATCTTTGAATTTCCCATTCACCATGCATGCACTCTCCTTTTAGATATATATTTTCCTTTCAGATATGTACCTTGAAGTGATCAGTTTGGGCACTCTGCTACAGCACCTGTAGTAACAAATCGTTTTGAATTGCACTTGGAGTTCGGTCTCATTTACAGTTACTGTGTAATTACCCAAAATAGTGTAAAGCACAATCAGCTCTCTCATAAAAAATCACTAGATCAGCGGTTCCCAACCTGTCTAGGCTTGCGGCACCCTGCAGAAGAGAATTATATTTTGCGGCACCCAGTGGCGAACCCAATTTTGCTTCAAGGTTTGATGACAGTTTGAAAATGTATTTTTAATAGTATATTAAAAAACGCATCAGTCGCGGCACCCCTGGGTATTGTAAATGGCACCCTAGGGTGCCGTGGCACCCCGGTTGGGAACCACTGCACTAGATGCTGTAGCTTTTTTTATATGGTGGTTTGTTGTTGGTGCTTTATAACTAGAATGCTCTTGTAGCGCCACGACTGAGTTTGTACAATTTCTGGTTTCAGTTGACTCGTTTTTTAGCGTTAAGGGTGTGTTCCCTGCAGCTCTTCCGCACACATGGTGTTGCTGATGGCTTTGTAGTCTGGCAGATGGAAAATTACAGACAAAGTTTCATTCGTAGCAATCGTGTTAAGAAAATATCAAGGGAGCGAGATGCCGTCATCAAAAGAGCCACATCTGGCTCGCGAGCCATAGATTCCGGACCCCTGGGCTAATCTGTGTCATTGATCTGTGTAAATTTGTTCAAGTTTGGTTTAGGTTCAATGAAAATAAGACTTCATTAGGAATTGTACAACACACACATCGTGCTGGTTCAAATATTCAGCCATCAGGATGACCAAGAGCACTAGCAGCGATAAGAGTCTGCTCTCATGTTCAGGCCACTAGTGCCACTCCTAGTGTTTTTCCACTGGATCTAGTGTTTTTGCATTTCATCTAGTGTTCCTATTGGTTTTTCATAGGCGTCTAGTGTTTTTAGTGAGTGAGCTGAATGTGATTAAAGTACAAATTTTGGGTAATTGTAACTGTGATTGAGTGTTTTTGATTTTGTGCAATTGTGATTTGCTAAAAATTCTACAAAATACATCTTAAATTACACAAAAACATACAATCTGTTTTGAGTTAAACCGCTATGACTTGAGGTGACTGTGGTGATCTGTTAAAAGTTTCAGTGACCTGTACAGCCTAAAAACAAACACAAGCGTTGCTGCTGAAGGTTGTGACTATGTTGAAGGTCATGAAACAGAGGTGCCATTTACCCATTTGCCTAAATTTCACATTTCAGACCACAAGGAATTTCTCAAGAGCAATGGCGTGGAAGTGTGGCTGGTCTTTTCCTTGTGGTAATTTACCATGTTGTGTGAAGGTGTTGCATTTCACCAAGTCACGTTAAAAGATTGTAAGGCGTAAAAGAATAATTGTTTGCTTGTGTTTGTGTGTTTATGTGTGTTCTATGGCCCATCTGGTCTGAGACTAATAAACATATAATGTTCGAAACACCCGCCTGCTCCTAAGTACAACACCAATTTTCTTGTAATCTGACAAATCTGTCATATATTTGCGATCTAGTGTTATCTTCTTTTGTGAATCTACATTTTTTCATCATGAAATCTAGTGCTTTTCCGTAACAGCAGGGTGGCAACACTGGTTCAGACGTATCGTGTCATCAAAGTTACCGATTTGGTGTGGTTTTCATTGACCCAATCCCTTTTCTGGACTCATGATTGCTACACAAAACGCAACAGCAATACGTACTGCTTAGTTACATTTAGCACATTTCAACAGATCAATATTTATTTATGTAGCCTAGTACCAAAACTTTACGTGTGCTTTTTCCCTGTTAAGCTTTTAATATGTTTTAGTGAGGCCGACAGGTAATACAGTAATGAGGGCCTAATGTGGATTGCTATTGAATAAATTTTTTAAAATGCCAAAAACAGACAAAAAAAGAGACGTGGTTTTGGCTAATACGAATAGATCAAATGTCATTCACTCCATGCCTTTTTCATTGAATTGTTTTTAGAGGTGTTGCACGCGTACATCAAAAACTTGGTTCTATTTTTGGTCATAATGGTTACAATTTCTTTCAGCATATTCTAGTCTTGAGTGGTTAAAACTGACTCGTATGATTAACTGAGCATCTCAATGCATTGCTGCTAAAATTGATTGCAATTTATGTTGAAGTCGTTAAAGTGTCAACTATTGCGGTGTTGTAAAACAAAGGTACTGCATAAGCTAATTTGAATTATAATGCAAATAATTTTTTTCTCGAATCATATTTTATTCGATTACATGTAGACTAATATAGTAATGATAAGATTTCGGATTTAAACATGAATTGGATTTTGAAACGGTCTAATTCCGGATTTGGATTTAAAAATGAAATGCGGGATTGGATTTGGATCTAAAAAACCTAAATCCGTTCATCTCTGCTGGTCAGGCCAAGATGCTGTTTCGATCATAACACTTTCTGGAATTTATTGCATGTTCAATCCATCAGAGATGAGCGGACTGTAAAATTTTTCAGTCCGAGTCCAGTCTTGATCCGATGAAATTGAATCCGATTCAGTCCTGATCCGCCAAATTTTTGAAAATTATCAGTCCGATCCAGTCCTGTTCCGCCAATGCAAAATCATACATTTTTATTTTGTCTCTTGAGGCAAAAGAACTACTGGAGCTATTTTGCCTTCAGCCAAATACGATTGGTTGAAGGCAAAACAGTTCCGGCAGTGCTTTTGCCTCATGAGGCAAAATAGGCACAGCCTTTCGCCATTTCCAAAATTTAACAAGGAAGTGTTTATCAGGCATCAGAGGTAAAAGCACCGCTGAAGTTATTTTGCCAGGAGAATCCGATTGCTTGGATTGACAAAGTGACAAGGACAATATACATGGATTAGTGTAAGGTCCTTGTTACAAGACCTAAAACCCTGAAGCTAAACCCAAAACCTAAATGCAAAACCTAAACCCAAAACCTGAACCCAAAATCTAAACCCAAAACCAAAACCTAAAACCTAAACCCAAAACGAATCCTAAACCAAAAATTCAAACTGAAACCTAAAAGTTGAACCCAAACCTAATCCGTAAACCTAAACCCTAATAGTGAACCTTAAACCGAAACTTAAACATACACCCTAAACTTTTTGAAAAGGTACACTAAAAGCACTCCTATCTAAGGTACAACCTCTACAAGCTACGGCAAAGGAAGTGGTGAGAGCAGAACCCACGAACAATCGCACAGCAGGCATAGACACCAACCACTCAACTGTGTTCAAGTTGCTACTAGAACTCAACGCTTTATGTGAACAAAGGTGGATGCAGTTCGAATTGCAAAATAATCCCAGCAGAGTTTTTGCATTTGATGGCAAAATATACACTACCATTTAGCAAACCTGTGAAAATAAAATTTTTGATATTTTCAGAATACTCACATCAAAACAGAAATTTTCTCAGTCCGATCCAGTCCTGATCAGCCAATTTTCAAATAAATTGCAGTCCGATCCAGTCCTGATCCGGCCAAACTTGGCTTCAGTCCTGATCCAGTCCGATCCAGTCCTGATCCGTGCTCATCTCTGCAATCCGGTGGTGTACAGGATCCGGATTTTGGAATCCAATCTGGCCAGATATTGGGAATTTTTTGGATTTGGATTGGATATCATTTCTTTCTCAACCGGATCCGGAATATCCAAATGAAATAAATTGTGACCATAGAAAAAACTTGAAATGGATTAATAGTTTTATGAATAAAAAATACACTATTTCCAAATGATGTTGGTTAAAATTTATTTTTCTATATTCTCTTGGTTCAATGCAATATTCACTGCCGCTCGGGATCCTAACTTTCAGGCTGAGGAAGAGGACATCTCAACTTTCAAGCAACATGCACCGTAGTTTGGAACTATGTGAAGATGAAAATGATTCTATTGTTTTGTTATGACGCAGCCCGTCGTTGTTCAGACGAATCTTGTGTCATCTTTGAAATGCCTTTGCTGGTAGATCACTGTAAAATAATGGTGTATAAGGCATTACTAAAATGTTTTTTCAGCGTTGAAGTTAAACCAAGTACCAGTTTCCGTCTGAACAGCATAGCTGACTAGTGTAGTCTAACTCGAAGTTGTCTTATCAAAAAATTAAGTAATGGACTTCTTGAAATTCGAAGTCAGTTTTGACAGAGGTTGAAAAGAAAAAGAGATTTAGGTTGAAATTGAATAAGTGACTCATTGCATTGCTAGTAAATAATGAACATTGTGGACATAAAATTTTTGTGATCTCTTTGTCACTGTTAATTGGCGTTCAATACAATAGCTGTTGTTACTACAAGTAGTCCAGCAGGTACACACATTTTGGCTGGGTTGTAGCAGTAAGCTATTGTTTGATTTGGATATTCATTAGAGCATATGAGAATTGCGCACAACTATAACATCCAGTACAATTTAGAAAAATATTTGTGCACTTCTTGTCAACATCTAGACTATCATGATCCGATTGTGGTGGGTAGTTAACCATGGCATTTAAGACAAAATATTTCGTTGGCAGCGTCTATTTTGCTTCATTAGGCAAAAACACTTCTGCAGATTTCTGCCTTTAGCTGAACATGAATTGGTGCAAATGGTGATATGAGAAGTTTGGAACGCATGACCTGCTCAATTTACCATGACGTCTGTAACAGCTCAGTTTAATGGATAAGTGCTGTCATCGTTTCAGTGCGGACAAGCTTTTAGTGGTACTTGTTCTTGTTTGCAATGTGTGAACTGTAGGCTAAACCTAACACTTACCTCGATCTCAAACCCTAGCCCTTGTCTTTTGTGTATCGTAGCCGACTTGTCATGTGACCACTTCAACAACTTTTGTCTGACAAGAGGCAAAATAGCCACAGTTTTTGCCTCGTGAGGCAAAATAGACAATACCAATTATATTGGCTAATGTGCAATTGATTGAGCGGTTTCGGATTTGGATTGGATATCGAGTCCATAATTTTATATTTTCGGATATGGATTGGATATGGAGTTGCTGAAAAAGTTTCGGATTGGATCAGGATTGCAAAATTTCCATATCCGTACACCAATGGTTCAATCCAAAAACACGCATTATTCCAGCGGTTCCCAACCAGGGGTCTGAAACAAGATTTGTGTCGGTCCAAAGTGCGATTTTTGAGGGTGAAAATTTGCACGTTCTTGGATGAGCTTTTTTTCAAAATATCAAATTGCTAAAAGTATGCATTGCTATTTCTGCTTCACGTTGCGGTTACCACACTGAAGATGGCCGGTGATGTGATTGTCAGCACATTGAAACGTTTCAATGTTGATAATAATGGTGCAATTATGGCAAGATTTTTGTTTGATGTTACAGAACTGGAAAGTTTCTGGTGTTCAATCGTGCTGAGTTGCCAGAAATCGAGTACAAAAGACCTGTCTTATTTCTAGTGCAACAACATAATTATTTTGTGCGAATCTGGATTTTCTACCTATGGTTGGATTACCTTCTCTGCTCATTTGAAAAACAAGTATCGGAACCAATTGAAAGAGAGATGCAGCAACAAAATCTCTCTTCAGAGATGCAGAAAAAAGTCACTAGGTTTGTTTCTAATGAGCAGTAAGGTAGGAAAGTTGAACAGTATGAGTAAGTCAAGTGTTTTCTGTTATTTTGTCAGTAGGCCAGGCCTTACATTTTATGAGTAGCAATATGAAGCTACACCAAGGTGAAGTTAGCCGCACTTACGATTGGATGCAAGGTTCGTCAAAAAGTTCAAATTGTCAACGGGTGATAAAGAAACATTTTTTACTGCAGTGGACAGGAGAGCAATATCAGAAAGGTTGGAAACCTTTTTCAACCAACAATCACATTGAAATGCAAAACACACCTCCAAAACAAGAAAAAACATCATGAGCATGACCCAAAATAGGGAAAATCAACCGTTTTCGTCCCAATTTTTCACAATTTTCCGCACAACCCGCGAACACATATTTTGTATGAACGTCTTTGGTATTTCATACAGATTCCATATCTGTTGAAATTTCGAGCAACACTTTTCGGGATTTCGGGATTTTGTACAAAATGTGAAGCATGCTCATTACGCGCAGACAGCCTCTGAGGCAGACAGATCTCGGCTGACAACCTAACATTGATCTTCTAATTTCAACAACTTTACGCACAACCCACGAACACATATTTTATATCGCCGTCTTTGGTATTTCATACAGATTCCATATGTGTCAAAATTTCGAGCAACACTTTCCGGGATCTTGAGATTTTGTAGAAAATGTGAAGTGGAGTGTGCTTTCTACGCACAGATGGCGTCTGAGGCAGACAGATCTCGGCTGACAATAGGGTTGCCAGATCACTTGACATTTTTTCAAGGACATATTTTCAATGAGGTTCGGTCAGGGGCGTGAAGAGGTCTGGTGATGCCCGGGACGACTCCTCGATTTGTATGTCCCCTAACAAATTCTAGTATTTAGCAGTGGAGAGGCGTATGATGGCTAGATATACGCTGTTTGTGACGTCACAATATGACTTCATTTTCATGTTTAGCGTTGGTTTGGCGGAGTTTGTTGACACAACGTTCATATTATTCTACACACACTATCCTTACTCATTATTGTAGCCTACCATGTGTCACTGTGATACACTAATTAATTAGCGCTTCAAGTTAAGAGATCAGAGCGAAGCACGACACTTAACGCTAAGACAGAGCAGTTCATAACTGCAAAAATATCCGGCAACGCATTAAAACAGGGGCATAGAACATACTCAGTGCTACCATGGGCGTCGGAAGGATTTTACCAGGGGGGGCACTAGGGTATTTATGTTGCGGCAGCTAGCCTTAGATGCGAGCCGTGGAGGAGCTAGTCCGCAGAAACGCGCGCCTGACGAACTTCCGCCTAAACCTGACCCTTACGAACTCCGTGCACCACAGGGCTGTAGTCTCTTATTCCCTACAGCAACGCAAACGG
>Ga0210059_1006022_pt1 | contig 19475 bp, 9 predicted proteins | sample Ectturendosymbi2_FD_188042 | JGI IMG/M metagenome (GOLD analysis project Ga0210059, IMG submission 188042) | Ecteinascidia turbinata endosymbiont from Florida, USA - Sample 2 (SPAdes) (version 2) | ecosystem: Host-associated > Tunicates > Ascidians > Unclassified | place: Key West, Florida... | reverse complement strand
ATCATTCAAGCAAACGCTTTGTATCCAAGAATCTAGACAGAAAGTTTCGTGGTACGTTTAGCAAAAGAGCGATACCCGCAAAGCCTAGATTGATGTTTACCCTCAGAGTAATCCTGGTTTCCATTTCAAGGTTTCAGCGCTTCTTTACGAAATATGTCTTGGGACAGTTTCAAGAAATTTATGCTACCCAAAACAAATCCTACTTTATCACAACGAAAAAGTATACAACGCAAAAAATAACAACAAAACAAATCCTTTTCGTTGCTATTCCTAAGAGAAAAAATCGTGTTGCGATCGATATATACACTCATATTCCAAAACAGCGTGGCCACCGCTACATTTCATTGAACTTTGCACTTTCAGTATTGTGCAACCCATGATCATTGCTTCATGATACTGATCACTGCATTAGCCGGTCATTAATAAGCTCAAATAGTTTCTCAGCCTAGTCGTACAAACAATTGACAAGACTTTAAAAAAACAATTTCCAGCGTCTCGAGAAGAAACCCAAAAAAGGGTAAATGCAAAAAAAAAACTGAACGCTGATCACACAACTAACAACATGCGACAACTTGATTCGTGAAAAACTAAATGGATTTGACGACGTGGTATTCAACTCTTCTCAACAAGAAACCTCGTAAAAGAGTCTCTTGAGTTCAACCAGGCGTGAACAAACAAAGAAAAATTTACAAGACAAGTGGCCACCAGCGTGATGCACCTTACTCGCATGTCGCTGTCCACCAATTAACCAAGAGCGCAAGCCCACCAACAAACGGCTTAATTTCCGGGCGGTAACGCAATGGCTGTTGCGCTTAACATACAAATTTCCGCCACCCCTGAAAACAAGCACTATACCTTTTTGAGGGAATGCACGAAGACGGGGAACACGTGGCTAGAATCGGAGCACTGTCATCTCGGTCGCCGTTGGAGCTCGTGCCAACATCGGATTTCAAACCATTGAGATCACAGTCAATTTTGAATCTTACCCGAAGATCCAACACGAAAGTGCGCGAATAAGCAGGATGGGATCTTGCTCTGACATCCGAGGAGGGCTCTCGCGGGGACATTTGCAATTCAGTTGCAGCAGCGCTAGGGGTGGCTGCCAGACCCTTCGGGTCAAACTCAACCAGGCTCAGCTTTTCAGCAAATGCTTTTTTGTGTGAATTCCTTTCTGTATCGCAAGCAACCGCAAGGACCTCGCCGTTTGCAGGAAGTGAGTTCGTTGCGTGCAGAGTGGATCGTAAAGATTCCGGTTTAGGTCCAAGGGAAGTGAAAGAGCGTTGCCGAAAACCACGTGTGGGCGACTTGGGCTTGCCTCCTTCAAAGAACCGCCGCAGTTTAGATAGAGGCGTCCGATCTAGTGTTTCAGCTTTTTTCGAACTGTCGCCTTCTTGGGCGCAGTCCGACGCAAAAACGGATAAAGAACGGACTTTGCGCAAATGCTTTTTGATGGCGACCAGTCCGGGGTTACGACCGTCTGGATCTGGAGAACGCACAGTTATCCGCTGGTTGAGGCCATTTGTCACGTTCGACGAAGTGCTGAGCCTACGACGGGATCGAAAAATCGCGTTGCACGTTTCTGCCGAGGTAGGAACTCGAGCTCCCCCTCGCGGCGGAGTCGCCATGCAGTGCGACCAGAGCAGTCAACCGTTGCAATCACATTAACTCCAGTGTGCTACTTATAATCTATTGTGAGAAACACAAAACAAGCCAGTGTAGAAACTTCAATTTCACATAAATGCATCATGCTGTCTTGCGAACTATTATTCAGACAAGTAGGCGGAGTCGTTCTTCACACGAAATCTTAAAGATTTTGCTTGACTACAATCGGAATATTAACAGACGTACGGTTTAGTTTAGACTTTGGATGCTTAAAAATTTTATTCTACCGAAGTGCGAAAAATGGGATCTAACTTTCGAGCAATCAACCATAAAAACGGAAGCAACAACTGCTCCAAAGCAGATTTCTCGGTTTAGCTTTGCCAACAAAACTTAGTTTTGCCCTTTTTGCTTCAAGAGAACGCAAAACTAATAATTGACGAAAGCAGTACCTTGACAGACTGAGAAGCAACCGCTTCGTAACACAAATGCAGCGTAACTGCTTCGCATATACTTGCTCATAATATGTTACTCGCTGAAAGTAGAACCAGCATACTGGCAGTGATACAATATCTGAACTTCAGAATTGCGGGACAGATGAGTATACAGCGGCAAGCACTATCACTTAAAAACAACCTAGCTCGATAAGTCAGAAAACCAATCCATGCGCGGATTTATAGCGATGCACGCAGTGGCCAGTCACAAAGAGCCTGTGCTTGCAGCATGTCGGTTACAATTACAGGAAATGTGGCAGCGCCTACACACTCAACCTTCTCCCACCGAAATCTTGAGATATGTGGATATGTAAATCGCAAAATCGCAATTAGGGTAATGCTTGGCCAATTGAAGCATTAGTTAGATGTGCCAGTTCAAGCAACGAAGCTCCGCCAATACCAACAAAATAAGCTGCTCGAGGGAGAAAAAGATGCGTTTTTAACACAATGGTGGGCATAGTTTGTTATTGGTTTTCGAACTTCAGTTGCCGAAGGTTTAGGAGCTTATTACTTATTTTTCCGAAGGAAGCGAGACAGTAGCAAAATTTCATACTGGAAACACAGCGCTAAAAACACTGCCTGATCATTTAAATAAGAACTCTGATTAATATTTTACCTTGTTGGCGACATTTCCAGATCTATAACTGCTCTGCCAGCACAAAATACGGGACCACGTGCCAGCTTTGTTTTCGGGCAACGCTCACTGAAAGGTCTGCTCGCCCGCCCAAAATGGCTTATATATGCCAAAAATCCAATGCTATTTCCTTGGTTACAAAAATATTTCGTAAAAAAATTCTCGAGCAGCTAGATTCACCAACAATGAGCCCGGCAAAACAAAAGTTCAAAGCATGAAATGACTCCACGGCTGCAGTCAACCTTTTCGGCTCAAGGTGTGAAGACGATATTCGTTAACACCCGGCTGCAACGCGAATACTTGGTCACATGTTTCCCTGTTCGACGAATTCAATGCTACGAGGACAATTACAACTGGCTGTTCCTGGACAAATATCATCATTGATAAAAAGTGATGTTTGTAAGTGTCTCAACGCGCACGATGCAATAAATGGAAAGAAGTTCTCCGTTGTCAACCATCATACAGGCGTTAGAACAGGGGTCTTTAAACACGCGACCCACGGGCCAGGTGCATTTTGTGCGACCCGCGATGGTTTTTGGGAATTTTCGAATTGAACATTTACAGTAAATTAATTGGTTTATTCACCAATGTTTGAAAGTGCTCCCCCAGCATTTGAATAACTAATGTCCTTTTAAACGAACGTGGAGACGGCTAGAAATGATTTCCCTATAACTCACGGTACCTTTCGCAGGATATGAAATGAAAAGACTGTTTCTAGTGAGGTTCATGTAAAAGTCGTTTCAATGTTTCTAGTAAGGTTCAGATACCGCCATTGTTGTGTCAGCGTCATAATGCGGCCCTCATAAGACCTCATTTGGCCCTGGGAGCATTTTGAGTTTGAGACCCTGCTATAGAACAGTTTTCAACCGTTTTTGTGCCGCGGCCCATTATAGCAACCCACTATGACCCAACGACCCCCCATCTGAAACTCGAATAAAGCAAATGCAGTACAGCTGTGCACATACAATATCAACTCGCGACCCTCCAAAATGGTTCACGAGCCCGCCTAGGTTAACGAATCCCCAGGTTGAAAAACCACAGCTTTAGAACGTGCTCCAGTGTGTGGCAGCTGAGCAACAGAAAACAGTTTCAGTGACGTAATCGACGTTTTCAACTGAGCTACCTGAACAACTGATGAAATCAAGCCAATTTCGACAGCACGTGCGTAGGCACAGTGTTGGGTTTAAAGCTCCTTTGAAAAATGGCAATTCAGCACGGTGTGTGGCACATGGTGCATATCTGAACTACGATACACTCTAAGTTTTGCAGTGACATTATTGATAACCCATCATGTTAATACTTATAACAACCCATTGCCCAGCATGTAACAAGTCAGCAATAGCACAAGATCAAAGAAATACAGCAATCTTACAAAGATTCAAATCGCACTGGTTTTGTGTTTCAATTACCCCGTTTGAAGTATCAGCAACAGCCTTGATATACTTCTATTTTTGTCACAAGCGCCCATTAGATACGTCTTGACAAACTAAAACCTGAGCGAGCTGCTGGTTAGACCTTCTTGCAACAGCTCAGCTGCTAACAAAACGAGTACCGTTAAGCGGTAGTATTACAGTACATTCATCTTCCAGCTGTAGCCGAACCATCTACCGACGCAGCGCAATGTACGAAAAAAATCTCTTCAAGCCACGTCACGATGACGCAATTACGTGCGGGCACCCGACAAACCCAGGTGTCGAGAATGTAGTTAGCATCTCCCTGAACATCACAGCTAATAGCGGCCGCAGAAAGAAATATGCTGCACTAACTTTCCTAATACCTCAGACTCATTAATCGCGAACACAAAATTCATACCTTAATAACACCTTTTTAGATTATGAACAACGGAAGTCAGTGCACGCACTCTGCTATATCCTAATAATGCAACCGTTTCTGTGAAAATGCATCAATTATAAACGTCTTCGTCTGTTATACGTATTAAAATATTCTACCAAACATGTTGTGGCCACAGGGTTTCTGTTTCATAGCGCCAAAGAGGAAGTTGCAAACCAGTGTGACAACAATCAGTGATTCCCTGCTTGGCAGGGAGCAAAGACCCTCTTCTGTCTTAACAACAGTCAGCGGCACAACACTCGTTTTCTCTGAATGCCAATATTGCATTTTGAATGAGCGGAAGTTGGTCGCTCTCGGAGGGTCTTTTGCGGTATCAAAAATGAACCTACTGCTGCATTGGCGTTGAGTGAGCAATTCAGGATGTCGCATTGCTAGCGATACACCAGAACGAGGTTTGTGTGCGGCGCACGCTTAAACGACCACCAAGCTTCTACTGTAGTTGCAACCAATGCAATGAAGATCCAGGAAATGAAATAATTCTGTCGCCAGCTCAAGCAAAAATTCCAAACTCCCCCCTATTGTAGTCTAACAACACGCGAAGCAAAACTACCATCACGTCACATAGTAAGTGTGCTCCCACACGTAACCTGTTGAATCATTTCTGTGACGTATGAGACGACACGGGATTATATGCACCGCAGAAACTTCCTGATTGGCGAGTAGTGGCACGATCTTACAAAACAGAGTAACAAACACGGCACTAATTCGAAATTGTAGGCATTTCGGAACGCACCACAACAGAGTGTCACTAGTAACGTCGCTATACTAATGTTTTTCTCGGACGCTTGAAACATGAACAGCCACAAATCGCGATACAAATTAGAGTCCAAGCTGCATATAGTTTTCAGCTTGTTGATTCTCTGAACAACCTCAACATTTTGCTGCAACAACAAACCACAATTTTCACAGCCTAGTGTTTAAGATCAGAAAAACCTAGTCGTGCTAAAAGAGAAGCTCTCTTACTCATCAGGAGGTTTGTGAGGCCAAAATGCCTCAGCGAAAAAAAATCCCAGGATCTGTGTGAGCGCACCGTCAGGAAATCGACACCTAGGTCACAAACCATTTAAAGAAATTATTTAGAAATGATTTTAAAGAAACAGTTAGAACCAAGAAACTCTTCCACTGACAATTTCTACTGCAACAACCAGTACACGGTCAAAAAAGAACAAAAAACGCTTGTGCACCAACACTGCAACAATCACCCGTTTGCGTATCAGCTTCCGTTTAGCCAAGAACAAATCGCCACATTGTTAAGCCACAAAAACTGCAACAACCTGAAGGTGAAAACGATACCTCGTTGGAAAACAATTTTCAGCGCTGACCTGACTAGTGATAATTCAGTAACTGTACACAGCACGCACTCGGACCGGATGCCAGAGTTAACACAGAAGTGTGCGTAATCATCCAAGCTGCATATTCATTACTTCCTCGAACAGCTGCAGGCGCAGACCTCTCAGGTGTGACCAGGCGTTTCACCAGAAGTATCAGCTGACATTGCGCCACTGGTTGCAAGTCCGAATCCAAATCTGATGCCTTCGCACTCGCAAGTACGAGTTCAGCAGATCGTGCAGCAATCAAATTTAATTCCCAGTTAGCTGTAGCCCCCAGACTAGGATGGTAAAAGAATAAGAAAATCCATGCAAGCAAATGGGCATTACAACTGGGCTTCAAAATCTAAAGGATGAACTGTAACAGACAATACAACACACACACATACTGCATAGGCATCAAAGCAAGTACTAAATAGCTTGCCGCTTTCATCAACTACTCAATAAGATAATTGTCTGATCTCCGCCCCCACAAAAAGTAAGTTACAAACACATAATAACGCAACTTGCACAATGGTTAGTGTGGTATCATGTGGCAAAAAGACGTGAGCCGTCAAATTGGTCAGGAATAAACTGCATGGCCTAATAATGGCGTTTAACCAAGAAAAAGTAGTTTTGTTTCAAGAATACACCCGATGTGATCAGCATACATACGGTGCAAGCGTGTATGACTCCCCATTCCATACGAACGATCGTAACATCTGCGAAAGCATGCATGCAACAAACACCTTAGTCGTCCGGTGTAAGAACAAGACCTTCTACCTTCACATGCATCAAAAACACACTTGGAATTCGAACCAACAAGTGCAAACCGAAGGCCATGGTTGTAGCACGAAGCACAAATTCCAAATCAATACGGGGTCTAGTGACAGAATCTGAGTCGAGGTTCGGCTTAAAAACTCCAACATACTGCCAGAAATGCCGCATTGTAAGGTACGTTACACCTGCGCTCTTCAACCGGTGTGAACGCTACAACCTAGGATGCACCAAAATATGCGTGGGATGCACCACTAAGGAAGGGTTCACAAAGGTGCATCACAAACTTGTCACACTAAACAGACACTTTTTACAAAACTTCCTGTTAGCAAAAATGAACCATTAACCAACCAATGACTTTCAGGATTTAACCGAGACTCTGCACATTCTAAAGTGTGGTGCATAAGCATCAGACCATTTCAAACTAAATGTTGTAATTAGATGATTATTTGTGATTCATAAGCAACGGACATTGAGCCATTATCAATTGAGATATGTAGCTGAGTTACTGAGTTAGGGGACTTGCTTATTCAGACCCAGGTACTTACAGACATGGGCACAATTAGGTGGGGGACACAGAGGAAGTGTCAGTAAGAAGGGTGCATGAGTTCGTAAAAATATCTTTAAGGGTGCACCGTAACAAAAAAGGTTGAAGAGCACTGCGTTACACTACCGGCAACATCTGAGCTTCAGAAAACGATGACTACAAGCTCGAGCTTAGATTCGTAGAATTAACATCAGGAGCTCAGTCGGTCACGACTCCAACAGCCCGGGAACTTGGCGATATCGTGGCACTACCGTTGGTTACAATACTTTCAGTCGAATGGTCCAAACTCGAAATATTATGTTTTAAAATTTCTTATTGGTGTTAACACCTGAACAGTACTACACGCTCACCAAAGAAAGTGTTTGAACTCTTCAGACAATCGAAACATACGGGATTCCAGGCAAAAGCGGTGAGAGTCAAGGTTTCCGTAACTGTTGGAAAGTTAGTCCGTCCGGAGCTGGCGCGACCGCTTGTTCAATGACTTTTATTTAAAAAACACGTCTGAGATCATTGGCGCGACTTAGCGAAAACGTTCTTGAGTTGAACCTCGATATACTTGTACTGTACTACTAGCTAACTAAATTTCAGTATCCAGTTGGTGAGATCTTTTGAAATAACTAGAAGAGTATTTAAGGAAATTAAACATTGTTTCAACACAAAAAGTCTGCTACACGGCAATAAAACCTTAATAATCACTTGCAATTTACTCTGTGCTTGCCAAACGAAGGTGCCATTGGAATTCCATGAAACAGCTATCGCGCTACATTTTGTTGAGATATCTTTATTCTCCCTGCCAATATTACATAACCGCAGGAAAGGCCAAACCTAGGCAAAAAAAAGTTTTTCGCGATGAGAATTGAGGTCCCAGTCAACCACCATAAAAAGGGAGTCAAACACGCCAATGTGCTCTTGAAGAAAGTAAATCACTAATGAAATCAAGCATTGTGCTGACTGAAAAGGATCAGTGCAAATCTGGGCTATTCACAACAGTTCCTGTATCAGTCCAACAAAATGCTTACGTTTTGCAGGAGAGGTTTTTTTCTGAAACTGCAAAATGAGGGCACTAAAGACTTTTACAAAAGTTAAGTGAAAAAATCTTTGAAATGTGCATAGTCAATAATTTGGGTAGCAAACATAATCACTCGATTTCAAAATTAGAAAAGCTATACAATTATTCAACACCAAGGAAAAACGGTATTTGTTGTTGTCGAACTCACGAGCGTCGTCCGTACAGATCCACGTCATTTTTACAACACCTGCCTACAATGAAATGCCATTGCTCTGCACTAAATTTGACCTGGCGTTGCCACAAAACGTGACATGCACAGCCGGTCAGTCAGTTTAGCACTACTGCGAATTTGCAGTTGGTAAATAGTGACGATGCGATGAAAAAAACACACCGAAGTACATATGTAAGATAAACACATAATCTTTGCAAAAATGGTGCGCAATGATTCAGTGCTTCAAGAAGTTCTGTCAAACGTGTAAACAGATCCACGAAGGCAAAGGGAAGTTATCACGCACGTACACCGGCAGCACGTGCCAGGTGACGGTTCAGCTGCACAGCACGAAATGAAAACAGGTCAATGACGTATTCGACGCGTGTCTGATCAAGCTGATGGTCGATCAGCGGGTGCGTCGTGTTTCAAAGCTTGCCCATGGCCATGGCATGAAATGGCTGTGGGTATGCTGTATGCAAAAGTGCCTACGAAGACTTGACATTCCTTTGTTATGCGCTCTGTAACGACTACACCATCGGCGGTATGCACGAAGTGTGACTGTGAAGAAGAGTAATTCTCGTATATAAAGGAAGTTGTAAACGCTGATTTAGCTTATAAGTACGATCCAGTCACCAACATTTATGCATTCAGATAAGACTAGTACAATATAACATTCCCAATAACAACAAATGAGACATAATCAAAAACGAACACAAATTGAACACAGGGTACTGTTAACAAAGAGCATGGGATACACAATCATGCGTTCGAGCAGAAAAGATCAAAACTCGACAGCTCCACCCAGAGGGAAGTACTTATTAAATGGGAAAAGACCTTTGACTGGCCCATATTCTGCAATCAGCCACAAAATCACATAGGACATTTTGATGATAGTAATCAATTTTTGCTGTCGCCACACCTCTGCAACATACAGCTTCAAACCATACACCGTCAGCCGTCAAATCCTGCTCACGCTCAACCATTCGTAGTGGATCGAAGTCTGCATTGCATTTGAAAAACTGGACGAGACAAGTGCGATCGTGTTACGCATAAGTTGCGTATGAAACTTGAAGCAAAAACTCATTTCGACAGAATGTTCATGGCACATAACTTGTAACTATAAAATTAACAGGAATCCACCCCAATTCGTCATTTCGTGTACCGGAAAACTAGGAATTTAAAACCTGTGTCGTTTGTGGCATGCAGTGTTTCTTGAAGTTTCTCAACTTAGTGGTGTGCCTTTTACACGAGCATTTTGCACACTCTTCATCATTTACACACTGTAACACAACTAATAATTTCGAATTACAGGCAATTATTGGACACGAAATGTAAGCGCAGCATCCCCCACCCACTCAACCAAAATACTGACAAGCGTGACTAAAAGCCAAACACCCGATTTCATGAGAAGCGTAAGCATGTGATACGTCACAGGAAAGTGCCCTACCGCGTATCGGTGACAGCCCCTGCTTTAAAAGATTAGTTCATTAATTTCAAGAATTTCTGCGTTGAAAGCCGAATGTACCACTCAAAAAATATTAACTTGTTTTCGTGGCTTGTAGCTACCACCAAGTAATTTACTTTGGCACAAATTAATGAATATCTGGCCCCTAGCAATTTCCCTCCAAAACAAACAAAATAAACGCTGTTATGTGGTTTGTTTTCTGTGGCATGATTTGTTGTTTGTTCATAGTTGTTTCCAAATTAACTGATACTGATACTGCTCCAAGAACTAATGTACATCTGAGCATACAATTTCGCTCCTAGCCTGTTGTGCAGCATGTTACTTGCGGACCAATTTTCAATTTGTCAAGAAAAGTTTCGAAAAGCGAGGTTATCAACTTTTTATAATGTTGGATTCACCTGCCGTCTGTAGTACCACCGGTATATGACAACGATGATAAAACCACAACACTGTAAATTAATCGTTTGCAATAAAGTGTAACAAGCATGCCATAAAATAGGCACGAATCCAAAAATATCTAATGCATTGACACAAAAAACGACACAATCTTTGTAAGTAATGAAATGAATGACAATCCAAAAATTGTTGCTGATATCTTGAACAAGAAGCATAGTAGTCGTAACACAAAAAGTCACACTTAAAGGACTATGTAGTGTTTAAAATCGAAATGAATTTTTAGCTGAAACCCAAATTTGTTAACCCAGTCACCATCAACACGTGGACGACACACATGAGGAAGCAGTTTGGTGAAAGGCACTCCCACCTTAATCAGCGATGTCACAATGGAAAACTGTTGCAAGATAACTGATCAAACAAACACTTCAGTTGAACGTGAACGACCAACAGAAAATTTATGAATTAACTTGATCCCTGTCTTTCTACATTGCCATAAAGTTTAAACAAAATTCAGCGAAGCCATACAAAACTTCGTTCCACATCAGTTCCATGACAGGCTCTGCTGTACAGTTGCCTTATTAGTATTCAGTGGGATTGATCGTGAACTGACTGAAAGTTACTATCCTCTTTTAGATGAATAGGCGACAAAAACAGTGGTCTCAGCAAAGAATACTGCTTTTAACAGCATTCAGGAAAAATAATGCTGTGGTGCAAACTGCTAAAACCTAAAAAAAGGTTTAACAATCCATGCAATATTTGAACTGATCAGGACAATGAATGACATACCTCTCAATTTCAAGGACTAGCATATGGCCAGATTGCTTGACAAGAGCAATTGCTTCTGATCTCAAGCCACTCAATGAAACGCTGTTGATACTATATATGACATCTCCAATGAACAGACCGCCACACTCAGCTTTTCCACCTTTTTCAAGCTGCATAACATTAAACGAAATAAGAAATGTTTTTTTTCAACAGTAAATTCCTGTTTGCATTTGTCTGCTCTAGATGTGGTCCTGGCATAGAAAAGAATCTCATATGCCCAAAATACAGCACTCTTACATGTAAAACATTGGCTGCAAGATAAGTCATCTGCAGTTAATACACGTTTGTACACTTACTCACAAAACGTGAACAACATAGTACAAAAATAGGCAGCATGATGAAGCTATTTAAGCTGCCAAATGTCATCTACTGTCTTTCACCTTAAAATAGAAATTAGTCGCAGTTAGTAAAAAAACACCCCTTATTGTGTTAGAACTTTATTCAAATATTTCTCTTGGAAATACAGCTTTGCAAACATCCTTGCAGATAAGATAGATTTTATTAGAAATCAGCAAAATTAGCTGCAAAAATCACTTAAAGGGCAGCTGATTCAATAAGAAATTTTTTAATGTGAAAACTTCGATAATTTTTCATAATGAAATTCAATCACACCACTGCATTTGTGAACATAATTGAAGGAAGCAATTGATGTTAATTGCTACCTTCAGGAAGTTGTATTTCATCAGAATGCATCAAAGTATATCCTGCTAACACCTAACAATAACCTGCAAATTTTAGAAAACAACTACAATTAGTGCTATGCAACCACAACAAAGTTATTACCAAAATCAGATAATGTTTTGCTATTGACCCATTCTTATCACATCCATCAACCATCCCATTGTTCTATATAACATTATATTTCATTGAATCATCACAGCCAATACACCCATCAGTAAAGCTTAATTACATTATTCCTTGTAAGTTGTTACATTGTTTGAGTCACATAACTGTCAATAATGCCAAAATAATTAAATATTAATTTTAAACTAAAGTTTACTCAGCAGTATACATACACAATTGAACTTAATAATCAAAAAACATCATTTTGTCCCAAAAATTTCATTGCAAAAGACAAAAAACAAAGTGCAACCAGCAATCGCTCAGAGATTTAGCATATAAAATATCAACAGATTACTGATTTGTCTACAGAATGGCTTACAGTTAAGCAATAAAGAATTACCATAACACCTGTTTAATATACAATATATACATTGTGAGCACTTACAGCCAAAACCAGTATCTCACAAAAAGTTACTTTTTAATAGCTCATTGATGTATCCCATAGTGCTTATATGCAACAATGATCAACAACTTCTTGCCAACACAATGTGGACCCTCTTCTGCAGAAAAGCTTTAAGGTAACAGGTTGAAGAAACATTTTCAGCTAAGCTGCTGCAAATGCAGTGGTAACCTGTTTTTAAACCAGCAGATATCACCCTTAGGTATTGACACAAAAGCCAATATTGTCACAAATTAAGGAATGGATATGTCAAATCAATAGAAAAAAAACACCAAACCTGATTACGTCCAGTGTTGTTTATATAGTTGTTTATTAAATCACAATGGATATGTCAAATCAGTAGAAAAAAAAACACCAAACTGGATTACGCCACCTGTTGTTTGTGTAATTGTTTATTAAATCACAATGGAAGTTTGAAAGTCAATTTTCTATGCACAATGAGTGTAACATTGGCATCGTTTCTTTTTCGCGTTTAATCTCATTCTGAATGCATACTAGCTTACATTTATCGATGGGATCTGCTAATAAAGAAAAAAATCTTGAGTGTTTCATTTAGTCATGTTCCATATGCACTCTATAAACTTTATTTGCTAAGTTGACAGTTCATCTAAGTCTACTCTACATTTTTTTCTGTTCTCCTTTTGAGCATCCGCTAAGGCAGGTTCTACTGTACTGCACATCATCACCTTTGTTTACATTGTTGACATTTGTTCTGAAAAGAAATTTACTCTTTATACATTCGATTCTGATTAATTATTCGGATACCTCACTAAACCGACATCATTTGACGAAACAAAGTAGTCCAGATAAATGAGGTCCAACTATATCAGAAAGCTTTTAAACACTTTGTTATAAACTTTGTGTACCATTATTAAACTAGTTCAGCTTCTGAACACATTTCAGTTCTTGTTAATTATACTTGTTGAAGAACACTGTGATCAATATCTCTTAAAATTATAGAGCATAACTACGCATATGCATCAGCTAAAATCAATGAGCAAAGTTAAGCCTGCCGATACCTTAAAATAAACATTTATCTCAACATATACAGATTTGACCATCAACAAAACATACTATCAGTTAAAACCTGAAATCAAAATGATAAAATATGGCTCCAGTTACTGCTTTGGAAAACCAGCAGTACTGTATGAAAGCCAGTTGCCCTATGGAAAGCCTTTACAAAACTTATGGAAAGTAAGCTTTTCAATCTTTCTGGTAACAAACACAGGATCAATTATTTCATTGGCAAAACAGCGTTACAAAATTTTTGGAGAAATGTGTGTGTTATAGTGAATCAACTAGCACTGGTTACTTTAAACAAGGACATTAGTGCACACAATCTAATTTCCAGTGCAAGCTGCATCATACCAAAAGCATCAGTAGATACAAAAAGAAATAATCAATTCAACAAGAAAAGTTTTCTAGCGAAAATGCTACAAAAGTTAATGCAGTGACAGCATTCCAAATGCTCTGTGAAAATCGCTGCATGACTTCTTTTACCTAAAGGAGCAATGGGTAAGAGCCTTACAATGACCTTTCCAAGAATTTTTAACAGCACATAATTTAGAACACTGTCTATGGAATGAGATCCTTTCTCAGCAAAGAATCAGACACTTTAAGATCTTACAGAATATATATTTCACCTACGATGTAGGCGCATAATTTAGATGTTTAAATCATTACAGCTACTACAAAAAACAACTGTGTAAACCATCATCTTTTTTTAGGACAAAAAGTTGATTCTTTGAAACGTCCAAAACGTTTGTTTTTTGTTGTTGTATTGTTGATGACATCGCATGACTTCTGTGTTTCATTCTATTCCCATAACACTTTAGTATCTTACACTAGTTGATTGCTCGTTCTGCCATTGTTTCCTACAGCATATCATAAAAAGCCATGGCTTATTAAAAAGAGAGAAAACTACAGTAATCTTCAAGAAACATATCAGTTACAATTACCATATATCCAATTACCCACCTTAGAGATCACCAAAGGCTTGTTATTTTCTGAGCCACCTTTTATTGAAAATCCCCAAGGTCTACCTCCATTCAAAGCAATTTCCATACGTTCACGCCGTGAGGCCATACTGCAGCATGAACATGAACTTCATAAAATCATAAATCCTGCAAACTTATTATCAGTAAAAATACCTAAGCACTTAAAGCAAAATGAATCAGCAATCAATGAGTTCAGTCTAATGTAAGTTGAAGTGCTAGTGATAAACTTTTGTACAGTTGCAAATGTTTTCTTAATTTTAAAGAGCATCATCAGCATATAGGTTAATTAAAACAAAATGAGTATGCATTATTACTGAAAAGCAACCCTAGAGTATGTAAAATTTTGATCAGTTACAACAAAAACTATCAACAATTAACCCCAAACCTGCATCAACATCTCAGTAAACAACATGTATACCAACCTAATTCTTGCCTATCCAAGCACAAGTTCATAGTCAGTTTACAAGTGCATGTTTTATTAGAGCATATCACCCACTTGCAACTATGCAAATTTACACAACATTATCACGTTCGGTTTAATAAAAGCTGATAATAAAATATTGCTATATTGCTGTAGCTTCCAGAATACCACATGAACTGTTCAAGCTGTTTCTGCTGATACCATTAGCAGTGTTGCAATCAGAGGGCCCAAGCAGCAAGTGCTCAAAGCTTCACACTGTGGCAACAAGCAACAATAGAGATCACATACCATGCTCACTCCATTATATATATGCATTTTGTCCAGGGAGCCATTACCATCATGAATTATATCTTTTAAATCAGGGAGTGCTGAGCAATAAACACTTGTACTTGCTAAATTTTAAGATCAATTCTTTGTTACACAGCAAAAGACAGATTAATGACATTTCGCAAGTAAGTAACATTATGTGCACCTTTAATTTTTCCCACATTCACAATCTCCTAAAGTATTCACAATCTCCTAATGTACAGTGCTGAAATGCAATGAAATTGTAGCATGCAGGCATCACAAATTTCTAAGCCTTTCATATTATTTAAGGCAATGCAATGCAGCCTTATTTTGCTTTAGCCACATTTAAGCAACTCTGGTGCTACAATCCATGCAATGTTACTCTTCAATTTCTTGCATGAAAGTCATGATTTACTAAGGCCACTACCCTCATAGAAGTATTGATTTTAAACTATTGGAATTTGCATTTGTCTACTAACACATCAAATATTTTTGATGAGATGCTTTATTCAGATCCTTTCGCAACAACCACAGATCAAAAACAAAGCTTCTTTTAAAATCACAGTGTGTTCTCTGACCTGCTAACACTTCTGTATTCTATGAACTGCTGATAGCTTCCAATTTCAGTGCAAAGGAAAGAATGAGCAATTCACAAGCATTGTGTTAATGATTAAGGCAGCTCTGCCTCAAGATTAATGATCATCACTTTCTGATAAGTTTTCTCAACAGGAAGTTTAGAAGTTTCTTCTCAAAAACAAAAGATGTTGCTAAAATGGAACCACAACTGCATTATAATAATGATGTAGTAGTCCAGTCCAACTTGTTAAGTTTTTGCCACTCAAGGGAGACTCATGAGCAGATTAATCACACATGTCTTTGTCTAATTTCCTAATAAGATTTTTAAATAATATCATGTGTATGAAAACAAAAATGAACTGCATAACTGGAACACTCCTCAAAGTTCACCCAGGGACTTTTATACCTGGTTCTTAAACTAGGAGATGTGCCCCCTTTGCGAGATGTGAAAGGTTGCTAAGGGGTTGCAAATGTGGTAGCAACAAATTGTTGAGAAGCAGGATAATGGCACCTTAACTGTTGGTTTGCTTCTTGTGTTGGATTCAAGTTCAGTGAGGTGTGAGTAATGCTACTGAAAAAGTTTAAGAGAACCTCTATCCAGAAGATCAATATAGCAGATCAGATGTCTGCAACATTTTGCATCAAAAGCAGAAACAAACAGCAGCCAAGTTCAACCTGAACTATTGAAAGTTTGTTTAATTGAACAAACACTGATGCATTTTCACCAAAAAAATTTAAGACCCAAATGAATTGTTTTTCATACCAATTTCTCTGCTGGAAACAGTCACATAATGTAATATGACGTGCTTGTGCTTAAGGTGGTAGACAGTTATAAAGCACATATTACAAGTTCTTTTGCTACTATGACTTTCACTTTGGGCACTTAGTTATCATGCTGTGTGGCAACTTAAGTCTTGAATAATTTAAGAGTCAGAATACAACAGCCCAGTACTATACAAACATTAACAGTCTGGGTTTATGTGCAGTAATAAGGCTGTAGCAAAAGGTTTAGGTTCAGGTAAAACCAGGCTGACTTCACAGAACAAAATCTTCAGGGGCATATTTACAGCAAACAGAAAGTGGAGGAGAGACCTAGGCTCATCATAAATCTATCGCTTTCAAAACTATAGAACATAACAAAACCGGCCAGCAGATAAGCAAACAAGCATAAAAGGGACGTGTCTAAGGAAACAAGCACATTTACTTTAATGGTAACTAAATTGCACAAAAATTATGGCAGTAAAATAACCAAGTTTTTATTTGTAAGTACAACACACAACCATAATTGCATGGGAAAAGAGGTTGGGCGCCAAGGGAAAGAGAAAATCACATCAGTTTCAAATGAAAATTACAGCAGTTTCAACTAGGAAAAGCAAAATGATTCCAAGGTAACAGTAATTCAGGTTTCAAGTAACTTCACTCCACAGGTGAAATAAGCAAGGAATCAATCACAAATTTTAACAGGAAATCAATTTCATGTAACACTACGCATCATCAGCCCTTACATCTTATTCAAATATAAACTTTTTTTAGGTTTATGGAAAACCTTCAGGTTTGTGACAAAAGAAGGTAACCACAGCAATAGTGGTTCAGTACAGTGGCTGTTGACTTAGCAGAAAAAGCCAATTTAAAATTAGGCATATCCATAAAAAATGTTTAGCAATGATGAAAAGAACAAAGAGGTGATAACTTTGTTCACTGCCCTCTTTTTTGCGTAGGAAACTAATGAAAATGATGGCAAAAGGTTGTGATATGAACATCCTTTTTTCATGGAAAATTAAAACTGTTGACTCATATAAAAAATCAGGGCAAATGCTTCCTTTCTTCCAGTAGAATGTTTTGTCATATATATATATATGCATATGACAGTATACACCCAATTTATAATTTGGGCACATTAATTTTTTTTCTTGGAAAAAATCCAATACAACTCATGTTCTCAAAGGAGTGCTGTGATTTGAAATTGTTATGAACTAAACAACAAAATTTGCTTGTAAGTAGTGAGAATAGCTTTGATTCAGGCCTGTATAAATGCACAGTAGAACTTGTGTAATTCGTCATCGTTTAATTTGTCAATTCGTTTAATTCATTGTCCAGACAGAATTCCTATCTTTAGTGTGCATTTCTGTTTGTCTAATTCATCAATTTTCTCGATTCTTCACCTCTTTCTATCCCTTAGAAGCAGGGTTGTTGTAAAAAAAAACGACCCAGGGTTTTTTTAAAGTCCACTCAAAAAAAACTAATGAAAGCAACCAAAAAAACTACTCTTTACTTTTTCCTTGAAAAATCTACTAAGTAAAAAATAAAATAAGTAGGACACTTGTACTAACAGTCATTCTTTTTTAAATCAAACAAAATGAATAGCAATGAAATTTAAAGAATTTGAAAAAAAAGCAGAATAAATCAAACAGTTTGAGTGAATTCTAATGGTTTTCTTCTTCATCTCTGCACAATTAGTATATTTTGAAAAATTTTTCTGCCTTCTCTGCATCTAAACTTTTTCTGATTTTGAACCACACCAAATCATGTATGAAAAATACACTCTTTAGAAGCTGAAGTAGCAAGGTGTGCACAAACTTGATGTGAAACTGCAAAGTTTGTGAGGGAGTGGTTTTTCTCTGTTTGCTATGCACATGCTTGGTAAGCCTTACCATTTAGGAGTGAACTGACCAACAACACCTTGCAAAAACAAAGACAGCGTACATTTCTCTACCCTCATTTTGAATGTCATAATAGGTATAACGAGTTATTGTGTAATTCTAAAAATGGTGATATCGCATGATGGAATAAAAACAATTCAGAATGGGGTTTTTGCGGTTTCTTAAAAAAAAGAACAAAGTTTTGTTTGTTTTTAAAAAAACGGTTGTTTTTTTAAAAATGGGTTTTTCTCAACCCTGCTTAGAAGCGTTTTGTTCGGCTAATACGTCATTTGCAGTTTCGCTTTTGATGTCCCAGCAGCTAGTACGTATGGGAATTCAAACAAATCTTTATCTGAGAATTATTGCACCTTGCAATTTGTTGATGGAATGTATACATGCGGTGCGAAGCGCGACCCACCCCATTGAGAGAACGCAGGAAGTCTTTGCAGTTTGGTAAAGATTTAAAGTGTTATATTAAATGGAGGAGTCCAGATAGAGTAGATGAATGAATTGTTGTATTCAACCATAACATCATAAACTTGTATTTCACTCCAAATAACAGCACTATGTATACGAGTTACTATGGTAAAGTATACGAGCTTCTATGATAGCATAATTCATCACTTTGCCTAAATCGTCACTTTTTTCTAATCCCCTTGAGGTGATGAATTAGACAAATTCTACTGTATATAGCTTTGATTTATGTATCTATAGTTTATACAGATAGCTTTGACAATAGCTTTGGCTCATGCTTGAACCTCTATCATATTATGTACTTCACTTAATTACCCACTGTTTCTCCGTGTGATAATCCACTGAAAAGAAAAAAGTCCAACCCCCTATACCACTGTATTGTGTTTGTTAACTCTTTGGCACCCGGGTGGTTTCAGCGATTTTCGCAAAAAAAACAGCAATTTTCGGTTGCCTTACCAACGTCCTAGCTCCTCCGCCGATTGCGCTAGAGAGCTGTTCAACAGCTCAAACGGATCGGCCAGTCTGGTAGATTGCACTCGAAAAAAATTTTTTTGCTTGGGGTGTGTGGGTTTTTTGTGAGTGACGTCACAAGTGCAGGACTTTTAGGCCACCTTGGCCCACTTTGCCTGGCCCTGGGCGCCAACCGTTAGGTGGTAGTATTTCGCTGAAGTTTTTACTGGAAACTAGGCTACAATCTGAGTCTTTTGATACTTTGGATGACC
>Ga0210059_1006021_pt1 | contig 19475 bp, 12 predicted proteins | sample Ectturendosymbi2_FD_188042 | JGI IMG/M metagenome (GOLD analysis project Ga0210059, IMG submission 188042) | Ecteinascidia turbinata endosymbiont from Florida, USA - Sample 2 (SPAdes) (version 2) | ecosystem: Host-associated > Tunicates > Ascidians > Unclassified | place: Key West, Florida... | reverse complement strand
ATGAAATTTGTAGACTTTTAGTCGTCTTTTGAGCAGTTGGACTTGTGTTTCTTCTGTGCAGTTCGACTGTGTTTCGAGGGGGAGGATGACTCGAAGACCTTGCGGTCATTCTCCTCCCCCTGATATATGATTTTTTCAGATGTTAAATAAAATTATCTGTCTGTCTGTCTGTCTGTCTGTCTGTCTGTCTGTCTGTCATTCATAATTCGGTTTCGAAATAAGTTTCTCAGCCGATTTCTCACTCGTCCTGAGGCGAACATCAATACGGTTCCTGATGTTCTCCATAGTTTTTCCAAAAACTGTGTTGTTCATGAGTTTGAAGAAATCTTTCTCAAACTCGCTGGAAGCTTCTGTTCGAAGCTTCATGTTCAACTCGATGTAAGATTTCAACCATGCATCTTCAGCGAATGATATCCCACGGTGAATTTTCGTGAGATTCATACCCATCTCAAGATATTGTTTGAGATTCTGATGATGGAGAACACACTTGTCCTTCTTTCGTAAAGTTGGAATAAGTTTTTCAACTTTATTCACAACAATCCTCTCTGGTGCAAGAGGATAATCCTTGTGAAGATCGTTAAGTTATTTCAGATATTCCAGATAAACCTCAAGGATACATGGAAATTCTCGCCAGTTTTCCAAATGACTTTCTGTCATCCACTTAAAATTACTGACAGGTAGCGGGCGACTCATTGCCCAACCATAAAGGTTATTAGCATCAACATACTTATTAAATTTCGATTCTTCTTCCAGATTGAAATCCTTCATATACTTGTTGTTAGCCTTTGCATATCACTTCGGAATCACAGAGACTCCGTTAAGAATTCCTTTTTCAAACATTAACAACATATCAACATCATTCAGCAATTCAAGCTTTACATCCGTTTTCTTTAAACATGCATCCCAGGCCAATCCTGAAGCGGTGAAATACCAACAAGGATCAAGCCCATAATTTTTCAAGCAAACATTTCGAAAGTTTTCAAGGACATCTGATAATAAAACACCTAATTTCATATACACATCATGATACTCCCGGAAAGTTTTGATTTTAAAATTATCCCACACCTTAAGAACGTGCTCAAAATCACCGTCTGTATTATTGGAATTATTTAATTTTGAATAAAACGCCTCTTTTGGTGGGAGTTGCGTTTCATCTAATTTCTCAAGGGAGTTTAACCAGTCATATGGAAAAACTCCTTTTCTTAACAACATATCAAAGTTTACATCAAAATGTTTTTTTAAGCTTAACGCGTTTTCAAATTGTTCAGGTTTTAGATTACTTACAAGTTTATTCAGACTGCTCGCCATAAATTTGAAACAATCTAAAAAACGAAGTTGATACTTTAATTTTCCTTCTTCATCTTGAATACTTTTTGAGAAACTGATGTGTTTTCTTCCGTATTAGGAATACAATCGATATTTCCTTCACCCATTGAGTTAAGATTTTTTACAAACAAATGAGCATCGGAACCACTCAAATTATAAAAAAAAACACTGGAACAAATTTAGGCTTTCTAAAAAATGCATTGCATTTTTGATGAACAGCGCCTCTGTATTTTCCAGTGAAATGACAATGATCGCGAACTTTTTTATCTTTCTCGGTAAAATCTTTTTGGCAAATCCAACATTGTGTTGCATTGTCAAAGTCGATTTTATCATCCTCTGTCATTACCACTGGTTTAACTGCAGAAGACCAAACTTTTTCAATATCGTTCCAAAGTCTTTTACAAAATATTGCAGCCACGTTTTCATCCTCAGATTGTTTTGTATACAAAACCGGTTCCATTTTTTTCCCGTCACAGACAATATTAAAGCAGAATTCAGAGGGTTCATGCTTTTGATATTGTTCTGTATAACTTTGTTCTGAATTTGGTTGACAACTTTGAATTGGTTTCGTCAGGCATTCAAAATCTGCATAAACCGCAATGGGGACTCTCATCGAATGTTTGTGGTTTTTAAACTCGAGAGTTGAACCTCTTTCAGGCATCGCAATTCTCACAAAGTCATGTTTCCCACAATATTCTCGATGTCTGTCTAACACTTCCTTCTTTGCAAAAGAATTTAAACATCTCAAACAGAAAAACCTTTTTTCTGTGTGATTTGTGATTTGACTCGTCAAAAGCCTTGATAAATCATTAATTAAGACGTAATGTTTGTCCTCAAGCAACAGAAGATTTACGTCATGTTCTCTTTCAGTCATCTCTGAAATACATTAAGGAAATATCTTTTTATCTTCATATCCCAAAACATTCACAGAAATTTGAGGATTCTGTCGTTCAAATTTCTTTATATCTTTCAGTTTCATTGGAAAACTTATTCCATCAAAATTTAATGTTTCAGCCTGTTTTTCCAATTGCCTTGTAATCCGTTCAGGATGATCTTTAACAGGATTCAACGCCCTTTCAATGCATAATTTGAAGCATTGAACATCCTTATTCGTCCGCTTCTCACTTTTAAATTTCATGTTGATCAACGCTTTCTTACTTGCTAGAAATTTTGGAAGCGGAACATGAGCACCTCCTCTCAAGGGCTTATATTTCACCGTGTGAATATCAAGGCTCACAATCGAGTGAAACGCCCAACCAGATCCGTTCATTTGAAAAATCGAAATATTCTGCAAAATTTGCTTCGTAACTTCGTTCCACAACTCATTTAAATTTGTTGCTTTGAGTACTATCTTCGATTTTGACTGAAAATTTTTTATTGCAATCACAGGCTCGCCATCTGCAGTTGGAGTAATTTGTTCCATTCTTGCTATCAAAACAAGTCAAACCTTAGTCCTAGTTTTGAACTTTTCCATAGCTTTCTGTTTAACAATTGTTAAAAATGTCTTAGGATCAAAGGTTTGATCTGTGGGTGGTCTGATACTATGCTGTGTTGCGAACCCTTTCAAGGCTGATTTTTCACTTTCTTCAAACTTTAATTGTTTTTCATCAAGTAAACTTTTCATTCTTTATATAATATGATAAAATTTTCTCTAACTCATTTTTATTTATAAAAAAGAAAATTCATTCAATTGTTGCTTTTTGTTGTTCCAAGTTCTTCCATTGCTGTACTTTAAAAATAAAAAATTCCTTTCCTAGTTTTTCTTGAAGCTTAGATGAGACTATTAAAAATTGTTTCTTCACCTGTGAGAATGTCAGCAACTTTGATGACCTCTTTTCCTTTTTTCTGCTTTCTTTCCTTGCTTAGATTTCTTGCTTGTTCCAACAAGTCCTTTTGTTTGATAATTTCAAGCATTTGTTGGCTCAGCTGTTGTCTCGTGCTGTCTATTTTCGATTTATATTGAGAGAGCGTTACTGCCGCCATGTTCTGGCTGTGCATCATGGTAGGTGAAAATGCTTTGTAGAAGGGGAAATTTTAATTGTGCGTAACTTACTAAATCCTTGCGACGGGTTTGGTGTATATATTCCTTGTCAGTGCATGATAACGAGTAGCAGTAGCCTAGTTGTTTTTTAACGAAATTTTCCGTTGTGGTGCTCAGCTAAAAATTGACCAAGTTATGCAAGTAAGTGTTGTTGGGGTATGTGTGAGGTAAGATGTACACGTTGTTTTTACAGAGAGTAGGGAGAAAGCATAGGCTTGACTATTGCAATCGATAAGTTTACACTAAGAGATACCTTTGCATGTTACAACAGTCTTTTGAAAACGAAAAGTTTATTTGAACAGAAAAGCAGGTGGCAGATGTACTCGATCAGTGGTTTTCAACCTTTTTTTGTACCGCCACCCATTACGTGCCGATATTTTCTATGAAGGAAAATACGTGCCGATATTTTCTATGAAGGAAAATTCGTGCCACTATTTTCTATTAAGGAAAATACGTGCCGATATTTTCTATTAAAGCATTTTCAAGCAAAAGTAAATGATAACTTATTTTGTTCTGGCTCTGGCTTCAGAGACAAAACCTTGTACAGTGGAAACTGCTTAATAGAACATCGGTGTATGGAGCAAACTGCCTATTGAGCAGTTTCAACTGAAAAAAAACGATCCTATCTTTTTCCTCTTATAAATTTTTCACTTATTAGAGCAGGCACACTGCTTTTCAAAGCAGTTAGGCATGCAGCAGTGATCATGCTCTAGACCAAGCAACCAAAAATAAAGTAAAACAATAAAAAATTGATCAGTTCTTTTGTACTGAAAAGGGGCAAAAGTGAACAGTACCCACCACAACAGCTACTGTGCAATACAGTATGACAAAAATATTGCAAAAATACAGTAACTTTTCTGTTTACACAGTGCTCACAACGAAAATAAAATACAGTACCCTGATATTGATATGTGTATTGGTGAACCCCTAGTGCAGGGGTTCTCAACCTTGAACTTCTTTCTGTTAAGTACCCCCGAGTCATAAAACCACCCGAAACCCCAGTATGCTGTCTGTGGAGTAGCCTTACACGCACACTAGGGTACATCAGGAGCCCTCAACTTTTCAAACAACTTCTACCTCGTGTTAAAGTGTTGCATTTTGGTAAAAAATGAGACTTCTAAATTTTTTTTACAATTGGTTGATGTTTAGGGATGCATCAGGACTATTAAAGTTTGACCCGGGGGCAAAACTTGCAAATAATGAAATTTTGCCGTAACTACTTAGAGTAGGAACATGATTCTGGTGTCTAAACCTACTAAAATACATACCAGCTATCTACTAAAGCTATCAGAAAGACCTAAAATGTCAAGCAATTTCTATTTGCAGTGATTTTTGCTAAAATAAATCAAAATTTTGTGTTACAAAAATGTTTTAAACTTGTATTCTGTACTCTTCTTGTTGGTCAAGTTTCAAGCCCTGGTGGTATTGCTAATACCACTTTGGGTGAAATAAACATGTATTCATGAAATTATGTAAAAAATAGCTGAGTGTGCAAAATTCTCATGAAAAACAAGCAGTGCAGGACCCATAGGCGTAGCCAGGGGGATCCCAGGGGGCCATGCACCCCAAATTTTAGCATATCTACTTGTTTTGTGCTTTGAGAAGTGGCATCCCAAACAAAAGTGCTGTTGTTTGCCTGAAGTCAAACATTTTCCCCCCAAAGTTTTGGGTTGGCTACACCACTGGCAGGACCTCCAATGACCATGCTAATAACAAAAAATTGATAATCATCAACACGATACAATTGTATTGTTACCATTGTATTTCTTCTGCGTCACAAGACTTGGAACAGCAGAAAGATGTCAATTTTCTGTCGTTTTCTTATTTCTTGGTTGACACAAGCTTGGATGTTTTTTCTGTCTTGTTCCACCACTTGTACGAAATTTTGATAGCGTGGCTAAGACCTCGCTGCAGCAAACATATGATCCAAGTTTTAACACCACGTTCAGTACAGTCATATATCATATTAATGGCATCAATTTTGACAAGAGCATTGTGATAGATATACTGCTGGGTATGGCCAGTTTAGAACATCTTCAACCAGAAAGGAATGATCATTGTTTAAAAGAGTAAAAATAACCAAGTGTGCCAAAGTAGGCCAGCTGTCAATATTTTTCTGGGAAGCTTGGCTTACCATACCCAGTACTATTTTGACATCGAGGAAAGGGATTGGTTCTTTTAGCTTAAGAGCTAACAAGCAATCTGCCAATTCTAGTTTCTTTATCTCGTTCAACTTGCAGCTAAAGAATGAGAGTGGAACCATTTCTAAAGTAAGATACCAAAGATGGCGAATGCCTTGACAGCAATATTTGAAACTGAGCTGTCAACAGTGTGATACTGATACTAGAGATGGCACGGGCCAGCACTTTTGCGGCCCGACCCGTTTATGCTAAACTACAAGTTAATTTCTGGCCCGTAATATAAAGTAGGCAGTGTCTATTTTGCTGCCAAAATGGTGGCGGCAACAGGCTTGGCAGAAACAAAGTAGACATAAAAGATAAACCTTATACCTAACCTTTACCTTAACCGTAGCCTAAACCCTGACGCTAACCCTGACGCTAACCCTGACGCTAACCCTGACGCTAATCCTGACGCTAAACCTGACGCTAAACCTGGCACTAAACCTAACACTAATCCTAAATTTTTGAAAAAAGAAAAAAAAGGAAGCCGCCAAGGTTAGAGTCGAACCAAAAAGCAATGGCATACCAGACGTGAAGCATAACCGCTACGTTATGAGCAGCACGACGCTTGTGTGCGAAACTGACCTTTTTATTGTCGAATTGTGTCATGCCACGACACTGAATGTTCGACTGGTGGCAAAATAGCTCCAGTCGATCTGGTGCCGCCAGCATCTTGGCGGTAAAATAGAAGCTACCTATAAAGTAATCTGAAATGCAAAGTAACAACAAGCTTTCAATTCATTGCCCTTTGGACACTAAAACCATGCAGTCCTAAGGCAGAGGCTATAGGTCCACAAGGAAGCCTTCACGTTTGGAAGCTTATTTGCCAGTCGCCTTTAACATGACACTAACACATGACAAGAGTGCCCTATGCTGCACTGCACTTGCTAGTAAGATACTAAACCTAAACCAGGGGTGACCAATGTGGTGCCCGTGGGAACCAGGTCGCCCTTACGGACCATCACCATGTGGTTTGCCCATGGCCTGACAATAGCATAAACATGATCAGTTTCTTTACAATGATGAATATCTTTTATTTTTATTATTAATGATAACAAAAATCACACAAGGCTTTAAAACTGCATTGATTTTTTGCTTGTTTTTGTTGATTTTATCACAGATTTAAATGAAATGATTCAAATCAATCAACCCTGACCAGAAATAGCTGAACTTTCATTCAAACGTTTTTGCACTTGTGCAAAATCCCTCAATGCAAATTAGTTCATAACACCAGTACCAGTGAACAAAATGAAGTATTTACTGAAATGCCAATACTGAAAGTACTAGTTCAGTAATTTCATTGACACTCAAGGCACATGCATAAAATGTTAAAGGCCAATGATAATAATATATCTTTTTCACGAATCAAAAATATGTTCTATAACTATGTTCACAGTCAACAGCCTTCATATTTGATGGAATCAACATGCAATTTTCACTTTATGCCAGTCTACACTCTCAAACTTCTGGCATTCTAATAGTGATGACTTTTGAATCTGCAAGGGTTAGTGATTTTAGACCACATGTCATTTTTGCAGTTGAATGACATAGGATCTGTGACCTCAGGCACGTGACTTTTCAGTCTGGCTGATTCAATCTGAGCCGTTTCGGTCTGGGGACATTTCAGTCAGACTATGAAATCTTGCAGAAATCTTACATGTTCACATTTTGATGCAAACATACGGTACTTAAATCAAGAAGAAGTTTTATTTAAAAAAACTACAAACATGATCCAAGATTGGACAGTTAATCAGCATCGCCATATAATTTACGTTATCATCAGCTAGCAAATTAAATCATTATCAACATTTTGTAATTAAATGCAAATTCTTCAAAGTCACAGTTAGAATTCAGATTTAATCGCAATCATGACTCCTCAAAGGGAGTTGGTATAGCACCAGCTAGACTGACATTTCACCTGCCTATAATCATTTAATTAAAGGAATGTAAAGTTGTTTGTGCACAGAAATGTCGTGACTGTAATGTCACCAGGCCGAAACGTCACATGACCAAAACGGCCAGACCGAAACAGCTCAGACCAAAACGGCTCAGACCAAAACAACCCAGACCGAAACGGCTAGGCTGAAAAGTCCTGTTTCGTGTGACCTGACAGTTGCTATAATTGATAAAACTTCAAATGGTTTCAACTTGTGTCACCATTAGAACTTTTTTCCTTCTACACTAATACTTTAGAGCGGAGGTTCCCAACCTGGAGTGCATGTACCCCCAGCCCCCAGGGGTACATTTGCCTATCTGCAGGGTACATTTACTGTACTTTTGCAACAAATTAAATTTGAGACATGAAAATGGAATATACCTTTATAGTTTCAAGATTCTAAAAGTTCTATTAAAATTCAGTAGAATTTTAGAATTTTACTCAGGCTTTTTGTCATAGGAAATTGTAGAGCAGTGGTTCCCAAAGTGGGGGTAAATTATCCCCCAGAGTAATATGCAATTTTTCGGGTGGTAATGTGGAACCAAAGTCACAATGTTCTATATTATGAGCGATCACTGCGAAATATTGTGGGTAATAAGACATACTTGCTGCCTTGATTTGGGTAATGGCTTGAAAAAGTTTGGGAACCACTGTTGTAGAGGTACACGTGCATCTATCGAAATGCTAAAGGGGTACATGTTCATAGAAAGGTTGGGAACTACCGCTGTATAGGCTATGTGAAAACCTATTCGAATGCTAATTAAATGTGCCATAGACACCACACAAAGCTCCAAAACGGCATGATTTTTTTATTTTGAATGTTTGATTTAAATCATGATTTTTATTGCTTGATTTAAATCAATCAACCCTGATTAGGGTGTATGTATATGTATACTGTACATATTTCAATATTTGTCCTGGGAAAGGCACGATATTGCATCCATTGGCAAGGCTCCACTTCAAGAGTTCTGAAGGTCTGGGTGATATGGAATAGCCTCTTAAATTGCCATCACTCCCAGGTAGATCCATGTTAAGGCTCATCTATGAGTTAAATAGCACTCCATGGGTACACCACTATGCTAAAACTGTTCCCAAACGTCTGGGTTCTGACATGGTGTTGCAACCTGATAGTGCTGTGAGTCATCTTGGACCCTTCCTTGCCACTGGGCTCCAGTGATATCAGGTGAAGATCGTGGTGCTTGTTGAATGTGCTGCTCTTCCATCACTTTCTTATCTTTTCTTAGCATAGGATTCTGCTCTTCAAAATGTATATGTATCATAAAAAGAATGTTAAATCAATTGTGACAGTCTTCTTTTGCATTAGTCATGATGAAGTTTTGTCATGCACCAACTTTTATCACTGATTTTTTTTTATTTCAGTTTGCATGTTTGGCCAATTTCAAGTGACAATTGCACAATGTATAAAAAACAAAATAGTTTTCCAAAAAATTTACATTTGAACTCTCATCCTGCCAGGGTCATTTTCAAGAAATCTCCGCTCCAGGGTCACTGGTTTAGGTTTTGCAGGTCACAGTCTGCCCATAACAGCTGTGAAGCCAAATTAGAAAAAGAATTGTTTCTAAGTTAGTTTTTGTACTGTTTGTGCAGATAAATCAAATGTTGTTTTATGTGGATCAATTATAACCTTCTTGATATTCAGGTAAAACTCTAGTTCCAGATGTCTGTGAACATGGAAAAAAGTCTTAACAAATTTTGGGATTGGGGTAAAAAGATAGTTTGCGTTGGAAGAAATTATGCTGACCATTGCAGTGAGCTAAAAAATCCTGTTCCAAAAGAACCATTGATTTTCTTGAAGCCTACTTCATCTTATGTTAAAGAAGGTAACCCCATTAAGATGCCTGAAGGATGCAGAAAGCTCCACCATGAAGTTGAATTGGGTATTGTTATTTCTAAAACTGGAACAGGGATTGAAGAAAGTCATGCTATGGATCATGTTGGTGGCTATGTTTTAGCTTTGGATATGACTGCAAGAGACTGGCAAGATTCAGCTAAATCTCAAGGAAAGCCATGGTGCATGGCCAAGGGGTTTGACACAGCTTGTCCCATTAGCTCATTCATTGAGAAGACAGCAATACCTGATCCTCAAAACATAACACTGTGGTTGAATGTTAATGGTGCTGTTAAACAGAATGGTTCTACCAAGGACATGATTTTTTCAATTCCATATCTTATCAGCTTTGTCAGCAAAACAATTACGTTGGAAGCTGGCGATGTAATTCTAACTGGCACTCCAGATGGTGTTGGCCCAGTTTCATCAGGTGATGAAATTGAGTGTGGGCTTAATAAACTCGTGAACATGTCTTTCAAAGTGCAATAATGTTAGTGCAAACATAGCTATAAGTGTGATTCAGCAAATTATTATTTTATTTGTTCAGTTTGTCAATACGTTGAAATTACTTGTGTGTTTGGATCATGACTGCAATTTGCAAAACTGTATTTTGAAAACAGACCCAAAGTGCCTTGTAAACCCTATCCTCCCCATGAAAATTGGATCTAATCTGATGACTTTACATGCAGCAATGCCATTCATATGTAAATTTATTGCCTATTTATCTCATGCAACTTTTCTGATGTGGTATTTTAAAGCAGTGGTCCCCAACCTATGCATTACAGACTGGTGTTGCAGTTGATCAATTGGTACTGGGCCACAAACTTAAATGTATACTGGTGGTGACTCCACTCGCTTTCTGGGCATGTGGTTGTTTGATTCTTCCCATAGAAGCACTTTTGTGAAAGTGCTCCCAAGCTGCAGTAAAATTGTCAAGGACTGGTTACCAGTCCTCGGTTGAAAAAGGTTGGGGACCACTGGTTTAAAACACCAAAGGTAGTTAAGAAAAGAAATTCAAAATTAGTTTTGACTTGAAATTATTACTAACTATAGCTTTTAATTACATATATAATCTTTGTTTTGTGGCTATTTTTTCATGTGTTTTTCAAATTTTTCATAAAACACTAATGCAGATATAATCATTTGATCCCCTGAAAATAATACAACCAGTTACAGTCATTTTGCTCCCCCTGAAAATATCAGCTGGTTGCAGCTCTGGAAACATCCTTTTTATGTGGTTTGATTTTAGGTGTGTTTTTGACAACATCACTTGTGATATTGATGTTTAGAGATTGCCAATGGTATTTTGTTAAGAACATGCTCGGCAGGGTTACTTGTTGTTTGGATAATAGTGACCCAGCTGCTAAATTGTAATTTTCCCTAGCTCAGTGATATCTAGTTGTTGAACAGTTTCATCCACATATACCTCAAAAGAGTATTCCACGGTATGACAGAGCTATATGTAAGGGCGCTACACCTGGAAGATATCAAGAGTGTGCCAACTTACTCATCTTGTTGTGCTTGGTGCAAGAACACTGCACAAAACCATCCATGGTTATAATATGAAAGCTATTTGCATTAATTTGGCATTGAATGTGAGTTAAAAAGACTTCAACAGAAAGAAACAATGAAGTATGATACAGGGATTGAACTTAAATACAGAAAAGAATATTATTCTGCTTTAAAGTGCATAACAAACGACACTGGGTAGTAATGCTCAAGGATTTTTGTTTAATTATCTAGTTTGCTATGTGGTGCTTTTAGTTAGTTGAAGATGTCCTTTCTGCATTGTGGTCAGTTTGTGAACACATTTTCTGTCAAGTGCAATGTATTTTAGCACAGTGTAGCTCAGAAGTTAGTAAACTTCTTACTCGCGAGCTGCTGTCGATTTTAATTTTTGAGAATGCGCTGGATCATGAACAGCTGGGTTGATTGTTTGTTTAAACAAGGGGGTCTCTAAACGTTTTTGTCAGAAGGCTACATAAGCTATTACACAACATTTCGAGGGCCAGACATCTTCCGTAATGTGATTTTTTCAGGATATGTTACATTCTATCAAATCAACAAATTTTAGCAAGCAAATTACAGCTTTGTGGGCTTGATTTGGCCCATGGGCTGTAGTTTGGAGACCCATGGTGTAAATTAATATACGTGAGACTCAAAGGGGATTGGTGTCAACACCTTGAGAGCCAAGGTACAATGTGTTCATACTTGGAAACTGGCCTGAAACAGCAGTTTTCAGTTGCCTTACCAATGCCATAGCTCCTCCGCCAATTGCGCTAGAGAGCTATTCAAACCCTCAAAAGATTTGGCAAGTCTTCTAGTCTGCAATGCAAAAAAAATTTGGGGGTTTCAGGTCTTTTGTGAGTGACGTCATAAGTGAGGTGAGATTTTGGCTCATGTTACCTGGCCTCAGGCCCAACCTGTTGACTAAAGTATTTTCTGAAGTTTTTGTTGGAAGCTAGGCTCGGGGCCGAGTCTTTTGAGCCTATTTATCAAATATTATGTTTACTTTAGATCATAACTTTTGAACCTGAAACCTCAGCAGGTCATCCAAAGTATCAAAAGACTCGGAGTTTAGCCTAGTTTCCAAAAAAAACTTTAGTGAAATATTACCATCTAACAGTTTGGGCCCAGGGCCAGGTGAAGTGGGCCAACGTGACCTAAAAGCCTCCACTTACAACATCACTCACAAAAAATCCACAACCCCCAACCAAAAGTTTTTTTCAATGCAAACTACAAGACTTGCCGAGTCTTTTGAGCATTTGAACAGCCCTCTAGCGCTTATAGCACTGGAGTTTTGCTTGTGCAAACCACATGCAATCTGGCTGTTTTGCCGCGAACTGCTTAATTTAGACCAGCTCTGAAGGTGTTAATATCATTTGGACTAGGTCAGCTGGCTGTATGTGACTTGCAGGCCATATTTGCCATGCATGGTATTGCTGATGGTGTGGGACAGTGGTGTTTACTTTTACTTGATAGTGATTGACCATACTCCAAAGAGCACCATCACAGTTCCATTTATCTCAAGCATCCTGCTTTCTGCTTCATTATTTGGAAAATGTGTTTATATGCAATACTGCTGGACTGAAAATATATCGTTATACAACACTGCTTGAAGTTTTTTTGCCACTTGGCATGTGCTCAAGTTATATTGGGATTATTTCTGAAAGTCCCAACATCTGCAAATTTTACAATATTTCAAAGAAACTTGGGATTTGTTCTTTCCACATTCCTTGTTTTGTGTACTTGTTGGGCTTTGCCAAAATAGTTAATGAATTTTGCACAGCATTATTTTTGTTTAGAAATGTTTAAAGGACAGAAGATGGATGATTTTTTTTCAAAACCACTGTTGTCTGTTAAATTCAACTGCAAAGATTGGCCTTTTGTTTGTTACTTACAAGTGCAACATGTGACCTGCAGGGTCATTAATGCATAAAAAATTATCCTCTTAATGCATAAAAAATTATCTTTTCATTAACATTGTGGCATTATACAACAACGATAAGCTATGTAAAAAGCAAGGCATGGTTGCAGAGATGTACTTCACAGGCATGCAGTGTTTGGTGGGTTGCGATTTAAGGAAGACTCAAAGTACTGAGTGTTTGCAATTGTTTTTATGATTGTGCAAGTCTGTAACATTGCCTGTTTTGTCATTGCTATTTTGTGTTAATCATCATTTCAGACATAACTTTGTACTGTAGTGTTAGTTTTTCAAGTAAATAGTGAGTGTTTTGTTATTTTTACTGATATTGGTTAAAAGAATGGCTACTTATGATCCTAGTGAAGGACGGATTGGGAAAGATGAAACACGTTTTAAAATCAATTTACCACCTGGCATAAAGATCACAGAGAGTACTTTAATTAGTAGCATTCCTGAAAAGAAATATGTTCCTGAATTTTACACCTACAAGGATCCTGCACGAAAAGAGGTGATATAATGCTAAACTGCATGGTAGTATGCATGTCGCAGGAATATGCCTTGGCTTGCACTTGACCTTGCAGTTGTTTTTCTTGTTGCCCAATGGATAAGTAACCAACAGGTTACCTGAAATGCTACGTATATATATAATTCAAAACAAATGAGCAGGGAAGTCTGTTCAAGTTGATTTGGTGTTGGTGATCTATCTTGGGGTGAAAAGGCTTAGAGGTTTATTGGATTTTAAAATGAGTTTTTTTTATTCTTGTAATTTAAGTTCCATTTGTGTAAACTTTGGCATACTTCCCATTTGTTGTTTTTTTCACTGAGACATTTTGGTTATTTGTCCCGTAATAGTAATAAAACTCACCAAAACAGTATTCACCAGCGTACCTTTTCAGACATTGTGACTGAATTGACTTAATTTTTTTTCAGTTATTAAAAAAAAAATTGGCCTATGACTGAAAAAAACAGTTTCCCATCATATGTAAGGAATAGAGTTGCTACATTTGGTACATAAATGATATGTTGACATGTTTGTCAATAAAGACAGTTCATTGGAAATGAGGGCAAGAAGTACAAGATTTTTGAAGTAGCAGGAGACCTGCTGAAAAATGTACTAATTGCCAGCTGTTGTTCTAGATCTAGACATCATTTTGACCAGCCTCGGACCCCATTCAGTTAAAGAAACACTAGTAATCACATATGGTGAAATGCATTGTATATGTTAATCACCATCTAGCTGTGGTGCTAACAATTTGTGAATGTTCCATACATTCCGTTTCGTCTGCAGTACGATGCTGTGCATGCCCAGTCATATTCAGGTTTCTTGATGGAATGATTAGGTGTCAACATTTGAAAATCCACAAGTTTATTGTATTGTATTGTGTAACATCTTCACTCCCACACGCAAAGCGCTAGTTTTTTTACATGCATCGCAGTAAAGAGAAAAGAAAACGCAAGTACACGAAAGAAGACCAGGATATATACATGGCGGTAGTATAGAGTATACGCTTGATGGCGCTAATGCAGTTACTGTACTTTGATGAAATACAAGCTTTTTCAGACACTTTTTAAAGCACATGCATGAAAGACGCCATCATGATTATTATAATGAAGAACTGCAATGATTTCCAAGTACATTGATGTATAGAATGCATGGGGGAGTTGGAGGCTGCGAAGGACCAAGGATCATCTAGGCTGCAGACCTCCATAAACGAAGCTGCTTTCAGTGTAAAGGGAACAGTGTATAATAGTTGGTATAAGTCTTTTACTCTGGGTATAAAGTGTAATATGTGTAAAACGGTTATGCGGTAAATTGAAGTAAAATGCATTGCAGGCAAGGAAAGCCACCAGAAGAAAACGGTTGAAATTTGTCACGTTAAACATGTACTGTGTTTATACATTCAAAAATATTCGTGATTGCCAAAGAGGAAATGCGTCAAAAACTTCAGACCACTGCAACATCACAATAGTTTCACGAGATTTAAGCAGGTTGAGAACCAGTCGTGCAATCATGCTTTGTGGAAAAGAACTCGTTAATACATTCGTGGGAAAGGAAATGCATTTTTTTAGTAGGTATCGCACAACTTCATACACTGGTTTGATGAGACCAGTTTCTGTGAACGCATCAGAATCATAACGATGTAATGACACATCCCACTGTAGTAGCGATGCGTAACTAAATCAATCCACTTTCTTTATGTACAACTTAAATAAAATACAAAACATGGTTCTAGTAGCTGAGTAGTACATATTTCTTATACTCTGCCAGAAAAAGTGCCAAACATGTTTTATTTTTTATCTTCGGAGGAATTTTTGACCAGATTTCTATTGCAATACACTTACGTATGCATTTTGCTTCTGGCAGTTTGTTGTTAAAGTATAAGTAGTCGCTTGCACTGAATGTTTTGTTTCAGTATTCACGGAAGGTAATATCTTTGCGGTAGAGTTAGTTGTTAAGTATTTTGCCACAGCCCATCTGTTTAAAATCAACATCAATTCCGTGTTTCAAGAGATCATCAGGTGAAGTGACGGTGACCCATTTGTCAGCTGTCTTGAGCTTAGCTTTTATATTGCCATTTCGAGAGTAGCAAGAGGTAAACATACCAGAACATGATTTTTGCATGTACTTCAGTAGCTTGTACCATAGAGGTGTGAGATCTTCACAAACGAAGACGTGCTGTCTTCCTTCGATATTTTTGATTTCCGTTTGTTAGTAAGAAACTCGTTTCTTTTTTTGTATGACACAAATCTTGCAATGATTGGGCGTGGATTTTCTTTGTTTCTTCTTTTTTGTCCTAGTCGATGTACTCTCTGTATTACATTGTCTTGGAGATCGATTTTGAGCTCATCTGCTATTTTGAACAAGACCTTTTCCCCATCATTGTTGTCTTTATTTTCTTCTACTCCATAAATAAGAATATTTTCTCTTCGAATGTATTGTTCTTGTCTGTCAAGTTGGAAGACAAGCAAATTTGTTTTCTGGACCATCTCATCGCGTAGTTTATCTTTTTTTTCTGCAAGTTGATTCAACATTTTTTCATATTGAACCATCTTTTGTTGTATTCCATTTAGCTTGTTCTCAAGATTTTGTGTGATTTTAGTTAGCTTATCCAGTTTTCCATTCTGAATGAGTATTGTTTCTTTCAATTCTCCATTCTGAGTGAGTATTGTTTCTTTCATTTCTTTGATGCCTTTCCAGAGTTTATTGAATTTTTCTTCTTTTGAACTCTAAGTTTTCCTTGTAGCCTCATTTATCATGTTTGGTTTCTTTATATCCAATATCAATAGATCAATAATCAGCAGCAAATTGCAAGTTGTTTGATACAGTATTAAGTTAGGTTATTACACACACTACTACAACACTATCCCCTGTCTTATTCAAATAGAATATTGCTTGTTACTGCACATGTGGAATGGTGACTATCAGACTTTTTGAAAGATTTTCTGTTATTTCTTAACTTGTACATGGTTGAAGCAATTGTAATTATTTTTTCCGCTATGCAAAGCAAGTACAGCTGCAGTTTGAATTGGTGGGGAGACATGTCCTGTGTTCACCACCCAATTGCGCCTATGTGTGTGCTAGAAAGGGGTCAAACAAATGGGCAAAGTGAAATGGAAAAAATATCATTGAACATCACAAGTTGACAAGAGTCAAAACTGGGTAGTACTACAAAAGCAATGGTGTATGAGCCATAAATAGGTGGTTTATTTAGGATGCCACAAATCACTGCATAGTGCCACGAGAAAGCCATTTGGTCACTGTCATGCCTTATGTTTTTTTCTGGTTTCTTTTGTATGCTGACTGTTTGGAAAGTTTGTTTATTGTTGGCCAACATACAGTACTGTTGATTGCATATCACACATGTTGCCACACAAATACCATAGTTTTGCACATGTCAGATGTTGATTCAGTGGGAAAATTTGGTATTTTGCCTGGATGTGTGGAACAGTTAGGACCATGGACTTGTGTTTTCCATGACAACCACAAAGTGAACAGTGCTTGCAAGGACCTGACGAACCTTCAGTTTGTTCTTTGTCTTATTTAAAGTAAGGCGCTTTTAATTGGTTAGCTTTTGTCCAGTTGTGATGGATCTTTTGTAGGTAATCATTGCCTTTGTATTTAAGTTTTTCTCTTCCTTTGGTTAGCAGGTTAGGAAATGATGCAGCTCAAACCTGTGGGCCATCTTTTGTGTTACATTTTGGTGGTTGCAGTCTTCTTATTTTGATGCCATTGCTATCATGCCATTTGTCATGTCCAAAGGAAAGTTTGAGCGAATCACATTAGGTATTTCCAGTCTTAAACGTTTACTACCTGCTTAAAAATTGTTTGTGGAATGTACTTTCACAAAAAACATTGTGTGAAGTGTTAATACCTGTAAAAAGGACAAACCCTGGAATAGCTCAGTATACTCCAAATTCTCCTTTCAAGAGTATTCAGGTGTTGGCTCTCAAATTCAGCCAGTTTGCATGAAAGAAGATAAGTGTCGCTGCTGTCCAGTGCTTTGGTGAATGTCCTGACAACCGTTTCTGATGATTCGGTAGAAAACTTCACCTGGATAAGATGCATTGCAGTAACAAGTCTTGGCAATTGTAAAACATTGTATGTACGGTTATCACTTTATAATTACTACTTGCAAGGATGGAAACTGAACAAACTAAACAATAATGTGCAACAGCATTCTGAACCCTGAACCGGCTTCAAGCATCAGCACCAACGCAACACAAGCCAGAAATAGTGTCACGGTTTGTGGTTAACCTGGTTCACACAAAGCTGGTGCTAGGGCTACTGCTAGACAAGTGGAGCCGGTATCTGCAAAATGCATGGTTTGTTCGTAGGAGATTGCATTATTGGAGCTGCAAACTTTCAGGTTGCATTTGAATAGGTTTTGTTTGCTTGTGAGAGAACGGTAAGTGTTGCTTGCAAGGTAGGCTGGATGACGCTGTTATCTGTTGCTTTTCATGTCACATGGTGATATCATTTGGGGTGTGAATTTCATCAGAATAAATGAATGTTTGATTCTCTAGATAGACTTTTAATGTTTGGTTGCTAAAATAAAGCGATAAAAAATCCTGCACTTTACTTAGTAGTACAGGTCTTTCAGATGTTTACATCTGTTTAACTCAAAACTAAATCAGGTTCAAGCCCGTTTTTAGGACTTCAGAAAACAACGTTGGTTGGCCGCAGGGTTGCGTGTGGTAATCAATTCCCTAAAGTGTAACAGTTGCGCGCGTTGATTGCTTGCTGTGCATTCCTTGGTTTGCGTCCTTTCGTGTTCGTCATTGTCATTCTGTTTTGACCGTGGCTCTGTTCACTGCTGTTCTCTTTTCTGAATAAAGCCTTGTTGAGGTCGTGTAGTATAGAGTTACCACAGTTTATTCAGAAAAGACTTTGTCCATGCTTTTATGGCAAAGCATATATAATGGAAAAGCATATGAGACCTCCGTTGCTGGATGCTGACCCCAACGCACCTGACGGACCTCGGAACTGGCGGCATTGGAAACGATGTTTCCAAAGTTACATTCAACGAATCGAGGGCGTCACTGACGCAGACAAGCTTGAAAGCTTGATATATTAATCAGCTTACTTCATGCTTCAGTTTATGCGTACATACGTGACTGCGAAACCTACGGCGATGCTATGACTTGTCTCGACAATGCCTTTTTCAAACCAGTGAATGAAGTATTCGCCAGGCATAGACTGAATATTTGCCAGCAGAAAGTCGGTGAATCGCTGGAAGAATTCTTGCAACGATTGAAAACGTTGAGCGCGGAGTGTAATTTTAGAGCCGTTACCACTGCTCAAAATCAGGAAGCTGCTATTCGAGACGCTTTCATTGCTGGCCTTAGTTCTGGATATACAGTATACGTCATCGACTTCTGGAGGATGCGGCCTTGGAGCTTCAAGCTGTCTTCGATAAAGCTCGATCACTCGATGATGCTCAGCGAAACGTAGAAATTTACTCTTCGCGATCTGAAATAACACCGGGAACTCTGGCGGCATGTGAGACCTCCCCCGAAACAGAAATGCATAGTGAACTTGAATGTTTAGCTGTGAAGCGACTGCAGTGCTTTTTCTGTGGAAGGAAACGTCATGCGCGGGGAGATTGCCCTGCGAAGACTTGCACCTGCTTCGTATGCGGTAAGAAAGGTCATTTTGCTAAAGTTTGTCGATCGCGACGCAAAAAGTTGTCCTGTGGTCAGCCTTTAGTGGTGTGTAAACAAAAGCAGCGGAATATTGCCACGTCGTATAAAGCCTCAGATGGTGAAAACGTACATGTTACCGTTATGATAAACGGGGTTCAGGCAAACGGATTGCTTGACACTGGGCAAAATGCAATCATCTTAGTATGAAATTCGCTAAACAAGCGAACGTACCCATTCGAACAACCAGTACTGATGAAATTGAATTAGCGGTTCAAGGAGCGAGCGTGGAGACGCAAGGTTCCTGTTCCACGCTAGTTGAACTATTTGACCGCAGTTATGAAAACGTCGCATTTTCTATCATGAATGGGCTGCTGTGGGATGTGATCCTTGGTCGCGAGTTTCTGAAGCAACACAGAAGTGTAAACTTTAACTTCGGCGGACCTGAATGTCCCTTACAATTAGGGGTTTTGGAGCCTTTGAAGGCTAATCCAGTTAGATTGTTCGAACACTTGACTCCTGAGTGTCAACCGATCGCTGCTAAGTCGCGCCATTATTCTAGAGCGGATCAAGCATTT
>Ga0210059_1006020_pt1 | contig 19479 bp, 12 predicted proteins | sample Ectturendosymbi2_FD_188042 | JGI IMG/M metagenome (GOLD analysis project Ga0210059, IMG submission 188042) | Ecteinascidia turbinata endosymbiont from Florida, USA - Sample 2 (SPAdes) (version 2) | ecosystem: Host-associated > Tunicates > Ascidians > Unclassified | place: Key West, Florida... | reverse complement strand
ACCTGCTTTCGAAGTACAAAACGACAAGATATGCTAAAAGTGATGGGTGAGCATGGCCCCGTTGCTCCCCCCTGGCCATTCTATAGAACAACTGCTTTTCAGAACCGCCATGTGAACCACGCTGAAGATTAATGTAGGTTCAAAAGTTAAGTGTGTGGAGGTGCGCGTCACAAAGGGTGCAATATACTGTCGATTTCAACCCCACAGTAGGGTGGTCGTTTTGCCGCTTTGACGATTTTTTCTGCAGGTTGTGCATTTTTCCATTCCAATATTTCACCTCTGCCATCGGCTGCAAGGCCATGGAATTTTAGGAATTCTTGCGCGGTGGGCGAATTCAACCGGGGACAATCGGACCAGAAACTGTTTGATTCTTTGTAATTTTTTTATTCCAAATTTCATTGTTTTGCGTTTGGTACAAATTTTTCATTCAGCTGCTGTTTCAAGTAAATGCATACTTTTTAAAAACACGGTAAGGTCACTTTGTTACACAAGTATGTCTATAAAAGCATTTTTTAAAGTTTATTGACAGTTCTTCGATAGATTTCCTGTTTTGTCCAGTTTTTCCTTCGTTAGTTACCGTGTTGAATTTTCATGCGGCTGGGCATGGATAAAACTAGTATCTTACGGCACCTTGTCATATTTCAGTATTAATGTCAAAATGTTTCTTCGATTTTGGCTGAGTCGGATAATTACCTTGTTCCATGCCAGCTATCAGTTATGTCTTCACGCTGTGCGGGCGACTTCATTTCTTTGGTAAAATAAAAGTATTTTGTTGCCTATGTTTCGGGCTTTACTAGATACCCTTCGAAAGAAAACTTTTAGTGTGGTGGTGGAAAGGGCTTTTACTATATCTCTTGATGGCTTACAGGTTAAAGTTTTTGTCGAGGCTGTGTGAGTTTGAACGAAGTCATTTTTAAACAAACCAAAGAATATGCCAAGCCGATGATACCTAAACGCTTAAACACTCTTGCTGTGACCCATAACAATGCTCGCACAATAATCCACTTCAACAAATTTTATCAAAACCTAGATCTAATCCAAGAGAAATTTAGTAACTTTCGAACGTTGAGTTCAAATCTGTTGCGGGAGTAGAAGCGATTGTTCGATTACCTAAGTTCGGACAGACATTTAGTTTTCACTGTAGCTTTTCTCTCAGGTCAACGGGAGATTTTTTCCAATACGTTTTTCGTAATTATGAGTGAATGACAACAAATGGAAACGAGAGCAGTGGTGGGTTCACACGAATTCACATGGGGCGAGTGCTTTGGTGAGAGGCGATAGCAGTTTTGGGTCCAGATGTTGGGGCGAGTTTAGGCATACAAGATTTTTTGGCTGGTGCGACAAATACATGAACATTGACTTTAGGTAATACTGTAATGGAGGTATATTCTTCAGCAATTGATTGGTAGCTTAGAAATTTACCATTTACCGAACAACGTCATATCACTGAAAAACAATTCGTTGCATCCCCGTTGCAGTTTCTCCAAGGATTCGATGAAAACGATACGTGTACATTTATTCTGGAAAGCAATCATAGCAACACTACAGGATACACCAGTTATGTCTGTAGTGAAACCTTGAACAGGGGTTTGAAGTCCACGCAATGCGAAATAAGTCCCGATTGCCCAAACTTGGCCCGAAAGAGGCAAGCCAGGTAACACGTCTTAACTAGACAGTTCATTAAGTGTGATGCAATATTCCGTGTCAACAAGCTACGTGGCAGGTCACGGGAAGAAGAACCATTGTGATACATAAATGGTTTTGCTTGAGTAACCGGGAAAAAGGACAGACGACTTGCTTGCTATTTATGTAGAAAGAAACAAGAACGCTTTCTAATTGGATGCCAGCTGCAGTACCGAAAATCTTCTGCATTAAAATACGTAGCAGACAACGTCTAGTAATTAGGGGTCATAAACCAGAAACGTGTGTTTATAACAATTCTTTTGCATTACTTCCGGTGACTAAATTTGCATTGATTTGCAGCTTTCTGTCGGAAAGCGTTGTTCGTGGTTGAGGGGAAGTGCAAATAAATGAAACACAGGTTTGTGCGTGGGCCTCAACGACCTGCGCCAATTAATTATTACGCGTTTTTACGTCGTCAGCTGACTTGTATACTTATTCTTTGTAACCGAGTGACGATCCATTGTCAGCTAATCTCTGCGTTTAGCCGCACAGCCATTGATACGCACACATATTTATTACGTGTGAGTAACTTTCAACCATCCCCAGGGGTAGATAGAGAGTAGCAGGGCAACAAACGCTGGTTACGCGTTTCGCTTGCACGAAACACCTTCGCTCAGCCATTCAAAGTTAAGTTGTAGGCAAAAATTTGAATTAGTAAAGATATCATGAAAAAATGTTTCTCCTTCATATCACATAAAATTTGCAGTTAAGAGGCACAGGAACGTGCCTAGGGCAGCGCATTGTGCGTTTTCCGTAAAAAGAAGTTCAGATAACAAAATATTTTACTTCCCTAAAAAGAGTTTGTTTTATTTAAAACGGCCGCTACAGTTATCATCCCCACTCGTCATATTTTTGATACAGTAAGAGTCCGTGTGGTCATTTGAAATTCGCACCGCACACTGCAAGTGAAAGTAATCTTGATATTATGGCGCCGAAAAATGAAAGTTTTGGACTAAGCCTGTTTGTCTGTGTTTATCATTGTTTTCAGTTGCGACCGGTGCCGGAAGCGGGTGGTTGTTGTAATATTACACCGGATTAAATCCGGTGCAGCGGAATGTTATCTTGATGCCAGTTCTCCACCAGAGGTTGAATAGCCTCACAGGTTCTTCAACAGTGTTTGGGCCGAGCAAGCGTCGCCAACAGTCGTGACAGTACTGAATGTAATGAAACCAGGTTATAGTATTGTAGACAGGGTAACCATCTTTCTGGATGGAATAAGCACGTTTCGAAAAAAACATGTTTAAGCAATCAAATATGACTTACAGCGCTAATGGCCGTTAGCGTACGCAACAGATCGCACGTGATTTAAGTTTTGTGATGTCACAATGAATCCACGGAAACAACTTAGTCTATGCAACAGGATCCATCGAAAGAACATCTTTCACAGCCGAAAATCAGACGCTGAATGTTACCAGAGAAGGCTACATAGATCGCCTACTGAGCAGGTATCTTCAGATCTTATTAAAATAAGCCACAACAACAGACTTCAAAGCAGAAATCAAAGCATTCGGTTTGAGGAAGGAATTGGTACATTTCACAGGCAGTCGTTTCCAATTTCAATTGGTTAGTTCAATTTGCAAAAGAAAATTTTGAAAATTAAAATGCAGTGAGGCATAACTCTAACAACATAAAAATAAAGCACATAGCCATAAAATAAGCACTTTTAGAAATAAACACACAGATATTATCTGAGACATTGCTCCTTAAAATAAGCACAAAGCTTAGAAATAAGCATGATCTGGCAAATCTGATTATAGGTTTTTGTGCATAAGCATTAACAATTCATTGGTTTGATTATTGTGTTTAATTACGACGAGCTATTGTTGCATCAAAATCGGTTTTTATTGGGTTGCCTTAATAACTTTATTATTAGTCTTGCACTTCCTTCTTGCTGCAGAACCAGTAGACCGTGATTTATACTACGTAGTTGCGGGGACCAGTAGCGGCGGCTGGACGAAGCGTTCACGTGAGACTTACGTCACGAGATGTTTACGTTTGGGGATTCACCTATTCATACACTGTAAACATGCGCTCTGGCGCCTCCTCGTGTTTCAGCAACAACGCATTGCGCTTTCAGCAACATAGAAAAAGCTGCTGTTTGCACATAACACAAGCGCTTCGTAAAGTTTGACGTAAGATGCGTGAAAATAAAAGTAACATTTCAAAAACGCGCATGGGAAGGTAGACATCTCTCTCCGCTTGCCTGGTCTTGGTGTTGTGCCCTGGCATACGTTTTATCGGTACGATGCTGTTGAATCACGCCATGCTGTTGCTTTGCGGCGCAGCCCTGTTTTGTCGCTAAATAAAAGCGGCAAAACTTTTGTTTAGCGAAGGTACAAAAAACCGAGGGCGAAAGAAATAGTTTGCTGCAGGAGTTGCAACATCCTTTTGTGGCGCGCGTTTAGGCTTCGTGAGCTGTGCTTCAAATAGGGAATTCTAGGGGCGTATATTTAAAATGGGACTTCGTTGGGCTGGTGGTCCCCTCACGGGAATAGACTGAATTGGGGGTCCCACCTACTCGTATGAATAACGGTCTCAATAAACGGTACTGGTGCAATGAAAGATGTTGTTGCGTGACTGGTTAGGCGGAAGTATGCGAACTGGCTCACAGCTTTTGCTCTTTAAAAAGTAATCCTTAAGACAATTATGATGCGTAACCGCGAATAGCCCCTTGGCTGTATTGACTTGCGTGGTGCTTTACCTGTTCGTGGTGTTTGAACCAACACTGTTTTAGTGATGATAGCAGGAAGGGAAATATGTTTTTTTCGTTCACGTTGTTTGTTTATATAAAAAAATATATGTGTTTTTCGATTTTTCAGATCTTCGTTTCTGGTCGTGACGCTCATCTGTTTGTTTTTATCTTCCGTTCAATCCGAGTCGCTACAAGGTGAGTTTTTTTGGATCGCTAGATCATCAGAAACAAAGATAAAACACAACGAAATGCTTTTGCATCCCTTGAAACCTTACGTGGTCAAAGGCGAGTTAGCAGAGGTGCAATACTACTCTTTTTATAGTCTGTAAACCAGGGGGTTAGAGAATAAATTTGCATCCCGGGGCTAAACTTCACCTACCAAGAGAGTTAAATTACAGAATCATGAATCATACTACGCGAGTGCTTTTTCCAATCGTTTGAAATCGGAAGTGCTGCACTGGATTGTGACTTGAAACATTAGCTTCTCGCCTCTTTCACTCCTCAGGACCCAGGCTACCGATTTTACTTCAGCGGCGCGTCTGCCCTCCATTATTCATGTACTGTACTAGCTGTAAGTTAATAATAGAAGAAAAATTTAACGTGGAATTTGCTTTTATTACAATTATTTCAACTCAACCCCATCACTTTCAGACATCGTTATTATTTCCTTCTAACAAAGCCTTTTTGTTTCGTTAAATGCACTATTCCAAAGCCTTCCCTGTTGGACTCATTAAATGCATTTATAGAAGCAAAAAACAACCTATTGGAGTTACGTTCTACTCTTGAAATATGCTTAGGGTAGACGTGCGAAAGAAGCTTAAAAACGCCGGTCGTGATAAGACGGGAGGAAGCAGACGCGCGAGATTTCCTGCGTTGCTCATCAGTTTGGTTTTGAAAACATATTTTGCCCAATTTTGACAATTTTCCCACTATGCTGCATTGTGTTCAGTGTTTATAGGAACGAAGTCCTTCCACGGTTAAAGAATTTAGGCTCCGCCTTCATGCAGACCCTAAACATACGTAACCACCTTCCTCCTTTGTCATAAGCGTCGGTAAAGATTCGATGCCGGATTGGGATACTTGTTAATGTTCTCCCCCAGTGCTCTCCACGCATTCGTTTTATCATAAGAGTCAACATAATTTAGTTTGTACTTTTCCGCTGCAGGGATTTTTCGAGTGCATCATGAGCTCACGGCAGTGTCCATTCAGACACCATCAAGCGTAAAACAAGCTTCTGGTCGTGAACAGTAGCGACCAGGCTTGTGTCATGTGATGGGTCCAACATCGAATCGACCTTAGCGGTTTCCGAATGCCGGTCTACTTTAGAATTAGCGCGTTGCAACTGAAGCGTGACCTTGACCGCATCTGGCCGTGTTGCTCATAAAAAATCCACGTCAGACGCATCGAACTAAAGCATTGCTGGATAGCGTGTCACTCGCGAAAGGCGCATTGGTTATCCACATTGTTTCTACCTCGCTGTTGCTCACTTGAAAAAAATGCAGTATACTCGCCAGCAAGACATTCCCAGTCATTTGTGTGGTCGTGGCGACTGGGAAATGTATTTTTTCCTGTCGGGTCGGTGTTGAGCTGTCGCAATAGAACTCTTGATTTGGTGCTTGACACATCTCGTGTCGATGAGAAAAACAAACGGAAAGGAAAAAGCTGTTGGCTGAGGTGAAAATTTTACACAGTTCATGCCTTTCGAGCGATTTTAGAAGTGGAACGCTTGAAGAAATGGTAAGGATTTGTGTTAGGCACCTGCACTGCTGCACAGGACCTCATCATTTTTCTTGAAGTACACGATCCAGTGTTCAAGTAGAGTGACGAAAAGACTGAGTGTTTAACCACATGTGTGTTTTACTGGGGTTTGTCTTTCTAATGAAATCAGCATTGCAAGAAAAAGACAGACTGGAGGTTGTGCGTAGTAATAGCTTCGGAACAAAAACTGCTTGGAAATGCCACTTTCACCAACCTAATGAAAATAAAAACCTCAATGTCACACAAAAACTGCGTGATTATTGAACTCAAATCTTCTTTCTGTTCTGTATGTTTACTGTTGCTTACCTTTGACCCGAAATCTCCATCCCTTGGCTAAAGCTCCCCTATACGACCGTCAGATTTAATTTAAATCTCGGCATTTTTCCAGCGATTCGTTTTCGTGTTTGTATTCAATACATTGACATGCATATTGGAACAGAATGAAAAACAGGCTATGCCCTGTTATCTGACATAGGCGTCTTGAATAGTGTTGCACTGATTTTAATTGAAAACGCTAGATGGCACTCTTAGATTACATACAGTTTTTCTCCACCTTCGCAATTCTCGTCAGTTTTAGACCTAAGTTTAAACTATGCTTTGCATAATAAGAGTGAAGCTATTATGACTGGGCTGTACACGTTAGCTTGATTTATTGTGTCTGTCGCTTGTCCCCCAAACTTATATGAACTATACGCTATTCGTGTGGATGCTGAAACCCCGGTAAAAACTCTTTAGTAGAAAAGCCTGTCTCAGAAGAAGCTAATAATGAAGAAAAAATGTAAATGTATCAGTGAACAACACATTGCTAGTCCCAATAAAGATTGTTGGACGCACGTTTAAAGTTTTGAAGTAAAACCGTTACATTCGGCTCCTTCGTTTATCATGTTGAGTGTTTACTTGCCGATTTTCGTTAGGTATATCTCAGTATCTTTGTTTTCAGCGTTACTGTTGCTTTGCTGTTGTTGAAGTCATGAAGGATTGGGGGGCATGGGGTGCCCATAGTCGAACTGAACGAGGAATGGAATTTAAAAAATAGCCCAACCATACTCATTTCCAGTGACGCCAGACGTGGCTCTGAATTTGATTTACTACCTGCATGGATCAAACTGCTGCGCATATGGTTCATTTTGCGTGTGTCTTCCAAAAATATTGAGATCGACTGTATCTCTCTTAATCAGATTAGCTGTTCAAAGGGCTGTGGTGAGGGCGTTTATTCGCGTTAGAGATTGAATATACAGGGTGTCCCAGAAGTCGCGCACCATGCAGATTTTTATGAAAATACATATAAAACATAAAAACCAATATAACTCTTTCTTGTATTGTTAGTTTTTCACCCATATCTAATGAAACATCAAAAACTAATTATTATATGGTGCGCGACTTCTGGGACACCCTGTATAATAAACCGAAACCTCGGGGAGATTTATTGGTGCCCATCCAAAAGAATTGAATGGAAAATCTTGCCAAACCAGACGTTTGATTCATTTCCTTTTTCGATTCTTGCTAGGCCACAGCATTTAACGCCAGGCTGAGTTAGGCAGGTCCCGAATGTAATAAGGTTGCAATCACAGGCGGTAAATCGAGATTAAGTCCAACCTGTAATTTTAAGGCAGATGTTAGATGCCTAATTTAATGCCGGGATCAAGAAGTATAAACCTATGGTTTGGAAAATAAAATATGAACTTGTAACGCCCTACGACGTCTTCATAATTGGATGCAGCTGAGCTGAAAACGTCGCTGGCCCTTGCGCCGGGTGACCCTCATTGTCTCTCGCAACGTTTTCTACATATACGCGTGTCGGACGTGCTGGCTTGGGTGCGCAGCTTGTTTTAAACGCTGTTTTCCGCGGCGACGCTTCCTGACAAAGTGCTAATCTCGCTCGGCGATATCACCTTTCTGCTAAACGCGGATAGTCAGGTAACATCCTCTTGACAAAAGGCTTTGTGGTCAGACGACTCGGGGTAGACTCACGGCACGTGAGCCCTGATTCGATTGCGCGGTGGCGGTCAAAGTGCTCGTCCATTTCACCATGAACTACGCGACCACGTTGGTGCCAGCGACTCCAAACAACTCACCAAGAAGTCATCCGACTGCACTGTGCGAAGTCTGTTGTAGCAGTGCTTTTGTAAGAAATCATTGTCTTGGAACGTTGTGATTTTCGGTTGAACAGGCCAGGGCTTTGCCGACGAAGGCTCGAAACAGTGGAACTGCCTCGCAAGACAATGAATGTGAAAAGTACATTTCGGAACTGCCTCGCAAGACAATGAATGTGAAAAGTACATGTACTATACTTTGGATTTATCGTTTGTACGTTGATGTCGATCAGTGAAGCAGAAAAATATACTGTCTTTCATAGTAAAATATGTCATCCGCCTTGCAAGACGGATTTAATTATAGTCATAGGTGTAGGGGCATTTTTGGGGGTGAGAAGGATTTTTGCTCGAATTTCCCTCAAACTTGCTCGACAAATTTGTATCTCAAAAATGATGAAGACCTTTTTTGTTCGAGGTCACACAAAAAACTTGTTATTGGTGTCTGACCTCCAAAAAAAGTTCTTCATGTGTTTATTTCGTCAGTCAGTCTCATTCATCACACAATGAGAACAAAGGTATCGAAACATCTGTTTCTGGATATTCCGGAATTTTGTCCGGATTTTCGACAAATCAAAATTTTTGGGGTGCGTGTACACCCCCACCTCCTACACCACTGATTGTAGTACCGAGCAGAGAATGTCTCATCATGTCCACGTGAAAACAAAAAAAATCCGAATAGTCATTTCTCAGGAGCAAAACGGCATAGGTCACATGCCTTGTTTCGGTAGATTTCGTTTTCAAGATCAAATCACCGTCGTGCTGCCGGAATCACGTTTCTTAAAAAAAAAACAGTTGCGTGTAAGAGTCGGCAACGACTAGGTTCAACAAAACCGGATTCACTGTAAACTTTTGTCAGCTCAATTTTTGCAAAAATACATCGCTTTCCACCCAACAGGCGAATTGCTTTCCAACAGACGTATTTTTTGATTGAGGTTCGCGCAGAATGACCGCCTGGAATTTTCATTTTACGGCTGAAATGTTAAATTATCTTGCATATATTGTATATGTAAGATTTTCGAAGTGACCAATATAAACACTTGGGGTTCGATAGAGCTATTCATGGGGTCGACAAACACTCAAGGTCAAAAAGGGTGAGCCGACGCTAGAGGGTCAAAAAGGTATCGATTTAATGACAGGGTAGTTGGCAGTTGAAGGCTGACATTTGTATATGAAATCAAAATATTTGGATTATAACTTTCTGGCACATGTTTTTGTTCTATATATTGTCATGTTTTTTATTCTAATGTACTGAAATACATTGATGCCAACACAGTATATTTACTGTATAGTAGTTTCGGATTGTGTGAAATTATATCCCCTCTATAGACAGAGTGGAGCTATTGCAGGTGTGCAAGCTTACGCAATAACACTCTACAACGACGTAAATCTCTGCTGTCAGACGTACGGCAACGCACTAGCTGTAGAATCAATTTAGAGTTCAGTAACATATGATATAAAACCATATAATAAGTGTATCTGAATAAAAACTCGGCTTTCTGAGATAAGCTTCACTCCAGCATTCGCGTAGTTTTCTATGAGAAATACTGTGAAACGACAGAAAATTGTTTGTTTTACCGCCAGTGTGCCCGGTCTTTCGCCACTACGAAGTAAGTTTCTGTATTGTGGTCTTACATATTTAGGGTCAATGCGGTTAAGCCGGGCTGAACGAAGCGTGCAAATTCGTTTTACTGTCGCGACGTTTTCGTACCCCGCTCAGCCTGACTCAGCGGAATAACTTTTACCCTCTCTAAAGAACCACTTAACCTCACTCATTATAAACTTCGTCGTGGACAAACATAGTTCCAAGCTCCTTGGTGTTGTACCGAAGGAATTCCAAATGTATGTTGTCTTCGGGCAGTTTCATGAAGGGAGATCATGAACTAGTGTTTATACAAATGGGCTTTATGCTGCCTGCCACTTGCATGGAAGATTCAAGCCTGCACACTGGGTGAGCAGGCCCAACTGCACCATCCCGTACACAGGTTAGTAGTAGTTTCAATTTGCGTTTTGATGCGGACCAACAAGAACTGAACAGTTCCAATGTGAGGATCTAAATAGTTTGGAGATTCCTGTTCTCACTTCATGTGGCACCCAGCTCGCACAAACTCGAAATAAATTGTCGACACCCATAATGAGTTTTCTTACGCTTTCAAGCACAAAAGGCAAACAATTTTTCACAATGCTGGGACACCGAAAAAAAAAAACAACAAAAAAACTGTAGACCAGGTTGTACAGTGTAACACCCTTCGACAGCTAATTTTTTTCCCAATGGTTTAAAGCGAATGACCGAATTGTAATTCGAAGTGGAGTTGTGATTCAGTTGAAATGGTAAAGTTAGAGGATTGATGATCGTGATAAACTATGAAGTTTTACTGCAGATAGTCGCTGTTGTTGGGCAAATGTCCGTCAGGTGTAGCAGTAAAAAATTCTGATGTTGTGTGTCTTTGAATTTAAAGGTTTCGTTAAAGTTCTTTCTTGGGAATAAACGCATTTCGTTGAAACACGTCGAAGAAAAACAAAATCGTAAAAAAACGAAGTGAACGTGTAAAATCAGTAACATGTTACGCTTTGGCAGAGCCGGGCCGTAAGTGAGCAATGGCAGTGTCACTGCGCTTCAGACTACGTATAACTCTCAAATCTCTCAGGCTGCTTCGCATTCCCATTGTTAGGAGCTTGCCCTTGGACAAGATGATTTCGACGTCAGTTTGTTTGTTGCTGTGATTGACGAAAAGCCCCAGAACTGCAAAACCCAAACTGTCCTTCGGCGTCCTCATACCGTGCTGTGAACATCTTGACGTGAGCGATAAATTTCAAAAACTTAATTCAAACGAGAGCGAGTTATTTAGGGTGACAGAATTAATGCGTACCTTTCAAAAGCTTTCTTCGGAGTTTTCGATATAAAATAATGTGAATGTACTGGACAAACGTGAATTCTCCATGTCCAGCTGAGCATGTTTTTATTTTTCGATTATTAAACAATCATCTAATGAATATAATGCACTCAAAGAAATTGAAATGCGCCCAGCAGAAAATCTTTGGTATTTTTCCGGAACTTGGCCCGGCACTGCGCGTACCATCTTGTTAAGGGGTGGCGGATGGCGGTACATCGTACGGGACAAGTGCAAACATACCATTGTTGATATTTGCTGGAACATGCAGAGAAATGTCGGTCTTCTTTGGTCATGGCCACATTGTTATCGCGCATTGTCAGCACTACAACGCAATGCAAGCAAAAGGGTCTGCCTTGGTTTAGAATTGCAGTCAGGATTTCGTCGCAGCGAGACTTAAGAAACGGCACAGCTTACCATTTCGTCGTACCTGATCAGTGTCGGGGTGTGGCAGCCAGTGGGTTGAGCTCGCTATGTTTCGACGTTAGCGCTATTGTGTGGAGTGATTGACGTAAAACAGGGCACACGCTGGCAACCGTAGCTGTTTAGTGTTAAGACTTCGAACGCTCATGCGAATGTGACGCAGTTAGATGCGGGCATATATAACTGAAGTGGCTGGATGGTGACGAGGATGATTGCTGTTATCGGTCGACAGAGCGGCGAGTTCTTTTAGAACCGCTATCGAAACCCCGCCTCTGGAGAACAAACGTTAGAATGGGTGAGCTGAGCCTCGTCGCGCAACTGATCGCGGTAGATGCTGGTGGCAAAATGTTTCGTATCTGCAGTGCTGTACACAGTTGCTGAAACGTAAGATTATTTCACTGGAGCAATGGAAAGGCCCTGATGCATTGATGAAGTGACATACTGCTGTCTCCTGAGCTAGAAAAGTGTAAACATCAGGTAATAAAGATGGGGCGCACTGACATACGGTGCTTGATGAAAAGTGTAAGTAACGAACTTCGACAGTGTTGTTGTGCTGTAAACCTTTCAAACGTCGTTTGCGACATAGAGGTCACGGTGCCGTTAAATGAGGCTGCTGTGTTAGTGCAAGAATACTGTGATTGACCTATTCCTTACATTCTGTGTAAACGTTACCTTATACGCAACGAATTGTGTTTTATGATTCAGCACTTGAAAATATTGTCAGTTGCATCAATCGTGGTCATAGCCTCACGAGCAGTGGCGTAATGGAAGGGGGGCAAGGGGTCGAACCTCCCCCCTGACAAGCCAAATGTAAAAACTGGGTCCCCTTTAGTTGACATTTTAGTATTTAGTATTCTTTAGGCTGTTTTTTTGCATTTTTCGGAGTGTTTTCTTTTTTTTAGCTGGTATAGACATCCACGACAACCAGAGATTCGCTAACATTTCTTAACTTTTTTCTTAGTGTTGGCTAGTGGACCCTCTTCAGCTAAGCTTTGCCCCCTAGCTCAAACCTGTAGTTACGCCAATGCTCACGAGTATTTTGCACTCTTCGTCCTGTCGCTCTGGCTGACTGGGTTTATTTCGTGTTAAGTAGTGATGGATTGTCTCGATTGCTCTGTCAGATATCACTAATGTTGTGTCGTACTGCGTATATGAATAACCAGTTGGTTTTGTAGCTAGTCCGATTCTTTACGATATGTTTTCCGAGCTCCCTTTTCCAGACAGATGATTGTGGTTTTTGGTACTAGAAACAAGTTCGAAACAGGGGTCTGCTGTATAACTACAAACGTAGGATTTAAATGGCAGCTTTGGTATGCTTTGTTAGGGCGTTTGGCGCACACACAACCAATTTTGGTGTCAAACCTACTTTTGTCTCACTTGACGTACTAGTTGGGGTGATTACAAACATTCCAAATGATGGTGGGTTGTCAACGTCAACACACTAGTTTTTCAGGGCATCTCGCATCTCGCCAAGTTTCTAATCCTTACGAATGGTATATAACGGTGTTGTAGCCCGTGTCACAATGCGTGCGCTTGATTTAACGTGTGGTGGAAGAATTGAATCACTTTTTGCAGCGTGATATTTGAGTTTTTTTTTCATTGTGACGATAATGCTTTTCGTAGGAACTGATCTTCTTTCGCGTCTTCACAATCTTGAACAAGCATCCGGTCAGACATCATTTCAGTACACTAACCAGGCTCTTCGTATATTACCCGGCTTTCGTCACATAGTTAAGGTGAGTTTGATGGAATTTATCCGAGCGACGACCCTCCGTCGCAGCGCACTCTTATTTCAGTTCGTGCGAACAGGATGGAGAACGAAACTGCGCTCTATCATGACCTAAGATGTAACTGCAGGGTGAATATTCTTCAGTTTTTTCGGTTCGAGACCAGTTTCCATTAACATTTTCACTGCTTGTGGCGTACGCTCAAGAACAAACGGGGTTGATTTCGTGACGTGTCGATATGCGTCCATTGTGCAGCGTATTTTGCAAAAATTGTCCCAGCTGTTACGTCCTTGCAAGCGTTGTTCAAATAGGAATTAAATGTGCGTTCAAACTTTTCACGTTGGTTTCTCCGTGTTCCTGATAATGTTGAGTAACGAAATGGAAACTTTTTTTTGATAAACTTAATATTTCACGAATCAAACATGAGCGTTCAAAGTAATCGCTGGTTTTCTAAAACTTTAATCGCCGAGCTTTCGATGAACTGGTCTCAAGAAAAAGTCGCCATGGAGATAGACCCGACATCGGCGTGACTCAAATCATTCGTTTGGTTTTCTCATAACTATTTGCGGAGGAACTCAACCACTTTCTAGTTCTGATTTGGACGGGCCAACGCCAATTTTTGCTGACTAGCCGTATAGAACTTGGCCCAGAGCGCTTAAGGTTAAGATCAAGAAACCGATGTGACTTCGATGGCAACTTAACAACTATCTTGTTTGCAAAAACGAATGCAGATCGAGAAAGTACAGGAAGCTGTTTTCCGCGTCTTGAAAATGTGCGACCGAGCGGTTTTGGAATTCAATACGTTTTGTTTCAGCCCACGACCTCTTACGTAATGGAATGGTTCCATTGGGGACTGGGACTTCCTTTGCGGGTGCTGCTTCTGATTTACTTATTTGATTTGTATTTGTGCCCAGCCAATCAGCGACGTTCTCGACTTGCGAGCGTTCGACAAGCCTCGCCCCCTTGCTGGTAGATCTGACACAAAACAGGCCCTGACCTTCATCATTGCTTACCGAAGTGAAGATCGTCTCCTCGAAAAACCCGTTCATTTCTTTGGCGTTCGAGGTCGAAGAAGACGGATGTTGTTTACCGTTAAAGTAAGCCTGCTTTAGTGTACTTTCAAAATGCTTGTCAGTCAATTCCACCATATCGCAGAATGTTCGCGAACACACCTGACTTATCAGAATAATCAGAGTTACATGAGATTCGTTTAAGATATTTTGCTTGTTGTCTGCGAACGACATTTAAAGGTTACGCTCCTCTAGCTTTCCACAACTTTCGTCATATATTTGTTGAAACCAAGTTGATATGAACTGACTGTTGCCATCATGCACGGCTAACCTGAACAATGGCCAGCTGTTTTGTGGATGCGACATGCCTGTACGAGTCTTCTAGCCTTTGTATTGCTGTCGCGAAGGTGCGCCTTTAGTATTGCTTTTATTCCAGATTTCTTCAACGCATTTGAAGTTTTCTTTGCGCAAACGCCATCGAAAGGTCCGCATCCAATATTCGCCGACCTGTCTCGACGATTCCGCCCATTTCGTAACAGTGGCGATTGTTCTGCGTGACGGATCGATTTCCGTTCAGACGACATGCAATTCGCCGGTTACACGTCGCAAGTTCCCCGGCCTGCGATTGCATCGCCTGTTCAAACCCAACAAGAGCTTCTTCGTACTGGGAAAACCTAGGGCGCGGGGGCGGTCGTTCCAGGTAAGCTGACACTGTGCAAACTGCGCTCTCTGGCTTTGTGGGACTGGGTAAGGCTTCCTGCGGATTTTGGTTTTCGCCGACAAGAGGCGTGGAGAGATTTTTATGAAAAAAAGAGGCCACCTGCATTTATCAGTTTTCTTTCTGAATGTTTCGTGGTTGTGGCGAAAAACACAGTTTGTGCTTTTCGTAGCTTGTGCCAGTGTCTTGGAATACCACTGTTAAACCTTAAATCCTATGAACAAATCATGGATATTTTGGGGCATGTAAAGTTGCGTTCATGGTGAAAGCTTGTTTCTCGCTTTGAACCAGAGAACGCATACGTCAAACAGAAATTGAGCAGCAGCCGACAATAGAGATTTTCGGTTTTGTCGATATAGTTTGCTGCTGATGACATCGGTCTAACATTAGCCGGCGTGTTTCGTCGCCAAGTTTGCAGAGTTCGTAACTGAAAACTCGAAAGGCGCACGGGTCAGCAAATCTGGAGTTATCACAGCCATTTTTCTTTGCGCACAGGGGAAAACGATGAACGTATTTTAACCGATTTCGGCTTGCTTGGCTGTCGCTGGTATGCAGTTACGAGTAATGGCAAAATGTCAGGCGTTCTGGTTATCGGGATAAACCGGGCTACCAATTTATCAACGACATACGTGCCAGAACTGTTCCTGTATCCAGCACCCAAAACTCGGTTTGAAGCGGACCTTGTGGTGGCATCTGTGATTAAAACTCGTCTGTCAGAAAACAGTTTGAGTAAATTTGCAGGGTGGTCAAAATTTATTTTTTCACGTTCGGCCAGCGCCCAATGGTGGCTCCTTGTCTGGCGTTGGCACGCTCGATAGCCTCACTCTTGCGTACGCCAAACGTTTTTAGAAAACGAACGCGTTATCAAAACTTGCGAAACGATGTTGCAGCTTACAGAGTTTAAATTTGTGAAAACTTTGAAATGTATGACGTCAAACTGTGCGTAGGTCACGATCACCAGATTCGTGTGCCTTGGCAGTCAGCTGCGAGCGTCTAGGAAACCACTTTTGAAAAAAAGTAACAAAGGTGCGAGCTGCACCCGCCTCGGCACAAAAGATTGCGCGTAGAAGACTTTCCTGTGCTGTGTGCATTTGACTCAGTGGGATGTGTTGTGGAATTTAACATTGTGCTTTCTGGGCGAGTGCTAATGAAGCCGCGATTACGTTACATTGATTAAATTGTTTATCGAATACTTCCCATTTTAGGGTGTGATTTGCCAACTGGACGTCTTTGCGGGTGACTTAACGAAAGAAGACTTCTGTCGCCATCTTCGAGAAGCGTGCAAAGCTGAAAAAATGGTAAGAAAACAAATTTTATTTGTCCCGATAAGCGTTTGAACGTTATCAGTTGTAAACTTATCGGCGTGTATACCGTATGAAGATTTGCGATACCTTTTCTTCAGCAATGTTTGTTAAAATGACACTCACACGTCCATTGAGATTTTTCAAGAATTTTTATCTATCTTTTAATGCAAGCCGCGTCGTATAATTTGTGTGATGGCTTTGCCACGCTGTGTACATTGGGCCGGACGCTTTTGGCGATACCGCGCTGTGATGACTGAAAAACATGAGTCAGGCTAGACTACTCCAGTTCTTCAAAAATATTTTTTTCCTAGGTTAGTGATACAGTTCCTTCAAGCGGGAGATACAAGCGCAAAGATGCAGACAACGGCCACACGTCGCCAGAAACTACGTCCGTCACGTTTTCTGGGACTGGCAGCGAAAAAACGACGGTACATTCGCCACACGAGGTCGCAAGCACTGCGCCGTCCGTTTACATTCATTCGGCCGACAATCCTGCTTCTGCGCATCTAGAAACTGTTACTAGTTCGCCGACGTTAAACGCAGCGCCGCAACGCAGAAATGCCGATGGCAATGTGGAAGATACGGTGCGACTTGTTTGGCGCAGGAAACGTTTAAAAGCAACAACGTCCGGTTCCGAACTTTCGTCTCCCGATGTTTCATTCCAAACTGCTGCCTCATCTTCCTCTTCTTCTACGGCCACCGAACTGTACGGTCAACCAACCGCGCCAAACCGCGATTCCAGTGCAGGAACGCCGCTCGCTCACGCAGATAACGCGGCGGCTTCGAGCGCGACTGGCAAACTCACGTCTCCCCGCGTGCCACTTGCAGTTCAAGCGGCGGTTTTAGAAAATTTAGAGAATACGTCGCCTCGCGCGGAAGCAAGTGGCCGCTCGCTGGAAGCATCCTCCGTTCCATCTGCTGTCTTGTCGCGAACTGGTGCGCATACGACGCGCGAACACAAACGCGAAGTTGGCGGCTCTTGGGAGGAACGCGAGATCAAAGAAACGACTTCCATGTCAGGTGCGAGTTCACCCTCAACTTTGGCATCGATGTCTAACCCTGAACAAAGCGTCCGAATCGCTATGAGGGGACTCCGTAAGTTTGCTTCGTCCTTGCAAGACCCATCGCCTGCGGCCACAGCGGTGCCAGTCGTTTCAACGGCGCCAGCCCCTTCAACAGTGTCGACGCCACTGTCTGTGACGTCACAGAACTTGTCGACAGTCGATGATGACAGTGGGGGAATGCAGCTTGTTGCTGTTACCAGCCGCGGTGAAAGTTTACTGAGGACTGCTCAGTCGCTTCAGCAACAGCTTGCCGCAGACGTTGCATCCGAACAAGTGACGCACACACCGACCGATGTAACCACGATTGTCTCGAGCGGCGAAGAAACGACAACCGAGAGCAAACATATCGTAAGTACGTCAGACACGACGGCCGGCGACCGCACTGCTGAGGACACGGAAACCGATCGGGAGAACGTGGAAGGGTAATTTCGTTGCTGTTGGTTGTTTTCCTCACCTACAGTATGTTGCTGCGCGTTACTCCTTGTATCTAGCGGCCAAAAAGACAGTTCGTCAGGTGCCGGAGTTCAGCTCTCCGAGATGCTGTGCCAGGTATTTTTACCTATTACAAACTGGGGATTTACTGACGCAGATACAACCCTTCCCTATGAGCTTTGCTACGTAGGCATATAGACGTATCGAACCTTAGTACGAATTTACTCGCTCAGCTCTTCAGATATCCGAGTGCATCTGACATTGGTCAACATAACGTTCAACATACCTCGTGTCTGTAATGGGCAGCAGAAGCCCTGATAAATAGCAGGGATGAACACTTAGCCGAAGCCAAGGTACGGGCGCATCAAAAGCAGTTGCGGCTCTTTCAGCCATATATCCAGCATTGTCTGCTGTTTGCTTAATAAACGCATACTATAGAACGCTGTTGGTTTTATCATTTCCAAGCAAAACTACCAGGAAAATATTGACAGTGTCAGATATCAAAGCATGAAAATCGTGTTTTAGACACTCTGAATCAAGCAATAACTCAGGAATTTGGTCAGGCGCAGTTTTGCCTCTACATTTTGTGCGTAGCATGCCATATCTGCAGGTTAGCTTTAATGTTGTGCTGTTGAGTGCACGAGTAATGCTTGGTTGGGCAACACGCGGTCGAAAGAATGACGAAAGTGTGTCCTTATTCAGACGAACTTCACTGGAAGAAGTTAATCGTGCATTCACGGAATCAACCGCTACATCTCAGGACTGTGTGGAGGTGCCAGGAAACGTGACGTGCATCCACATCGGACAAAAAGGAGATCGCGGTCCTCCCGTAAGTTTGTGGGTAGTTTCTGGGAACGTGGGGGGATGTTGAGTTGCGGTGGCGACCTCGTTGGCGTGATTGACTGGTTACGTTTCGTGCTGACACCGGCTGGCATAGAAAGTACTAGGAAAAAAACTACAATGTGATTATTAACTTCTCCATTAACTTAATTTGTCAGTTTCCTCTGCTCGTAGATCTGCTCAGGTGTGTGAGATTAACGAAAGCAACCGCTGCTTTTATTTGTTTGAGTAGATGATCCTGTTTAATTAGTTGTCGTCTTCGCAGGGATTGCCTGGACCCGTTGGGCGAAGAGGTATTAAAGGGAAACGAGGTCCAAGGGTACGTCAGTGAGACATGTGCGATTGGTTCGCTAGAAATGTGTGCTGTAACCAAATATTTTATTGAAACTTAACGCCTAATGCTCGTACGTCTTTCCACAAACAGCACGAATATATTCACTCATTTACCTTATGTGCAGGGCAAGAAAGGTCCCCGCGGAAGGCCAGGACCTCCTGGATTTCCAGGACCACCTGGGCCGAGAGGACATCCAGGAAAGAACGGATATGTGGGACCCAAAGGGGCAAAGGTACGGGGTGTTGTGATGCAAACCGCTGTAAATCACCGATTGGAGCCAATTTACATGAAGTCTTTCCGCTTTGCGAGGCTGTCAGACAAGCGATGGTCACGTTCCCCACTGGAATGACTTCGCAATTAAAGTTCATAAGACATAAAGAGATGTGACAAAGCGTTATCGCCAGGGCGGAGCTAGGGGGGTGCCAGGGGGGGCACTGCCCCCAAAAATTTTTGCGTGGCTCCCCAGTGACCCCCCTAAATTTTTTACGTCTCTTTCTGAAAGTCCTACACAGA
>Ga0210059_1006019_pt1 | contig 19481 bp, 14 predicted proteins | sample Ectturendosymbi2_FD_188042 | JGI IMG/M metagenome (GOLD analysis project Ga0210059, IMG submission 188042) | Ecteinascidia turbinata endosymbiont from Florida, USA - Sample 2 (SPAdes) (version 2) | ecosystem: Host-associated > Tunicates > Ascidians > Unclassified | place: Key West, Florida... | reverse complement strand
ATTATTTTATTCTGAACTCCCTCGATATCTGAACAAAAACAGTCACAATGAAACTAATGAAAAGGGCAGCGCTGCGCAATATTCCCTCTCAGGTGCGCCACTGCGCAGTAACACCAAAAATCATTATCAATTTTGGCAGAACGCTTTCTGAGCATGTTGCACAGCTAAAACTCGGCAATAAACCTGGAAAAGTGTACGCTGTATTTATTCGATTGTAAACCGCCGCTTACAATCAAGGACAATCGACGGCGACTTACATTTTTTCTTGAGCTTATCGAAAGGTGTAGATCAGGGGCTCAAAGACTCGGGTCGCATATGGCCCGCGATGGCATTTTGTGCGGGCCGCAATGCTTTTTGGGAATTTTCAGATAATTAGAGTTTAAGTTATTTAGGTTAATTACCGGTATTTAAAAGTGCTCGGCTAGGGAGTGAAACAAGTTCCTTTGAAACGAACGTTGAGACGGCTAGAAATGATTTGCCTTGAACTCATACAATACCTTGTTCAGGAAATAAGATGTAAAAGCTGTTTTTAGTAAAGTTCAGGTACCGCCATTGTTGCGTCAGCGTCATAATACCAACCTACTAGAAATTCTAACCAGAACGCCGTTCCGGCAATAATTATTTTACCGGAACGGCGTTCCGGCTTACTTTCACCTCTGGTCATAGTTCTTTCGTCATCACCTTTGATCTTTGCAAACTGCTGCCTAGCAAGGTTGCAATCCGTATCAACAATGGTGGAATTTGTTAGATCCAGAAACGGTTTGCACAGATTTCATGCCTGAAAAAAATGAACTCTCTGGACCAAGAGCGGAAAGTGCGGCAGCAAACTTGGTGTTGCGTTCACTGAAGCGATCCTCTGTTTCAACCTAATTGCGATCTAAAGCACAATAATATAATCCGCGCAATTCGACACGAGCCACTAGATTTGCTTGATTTGTATCGCAGACCACGTATTCAGTCAATCGAATGTTTCCAACTGTCTAGCACTCGTCTGGTGACTGAAGCTTGTCATGTGGCGTTTCAATACATCTTTAAACCTGAGTTTAGTGCAGGTGTGCGACCGGTGGAACGACTGTCAGCTGCCAAAGCACTGTACATGAGATCTTTTGGTAGCCGGCCATCAGTGTTCCCCTTAAGAAAATTCTGCACCGAACAAATGTTTGTTTTGTTGCGCACTAAGCGCATGCAACCGCGCAGCCATGCAGACACACAAGCGGTGAAGCGTTCCCAACGTTAAAAGGGCTATGCGATATTATTTTAGAATGTTGCAAGTGTGCGAGAATGAAACAGCACTGCGCAAATTGTCTGAATTGCGCAGTTGCCTTGGAGGGAACACTGCCGGGCATCTTCTTGCATCTGCTCATGATCTGCCCAGCGTAGACGGCGCGTTTTTATCATTTTTTTAAATCATGGAGCAAATGTCAGTAATGTCCACGAGCTGAGGTCCATCACAGAGGTCTTGGTGCATGATCGTGCTGCGAGGCACCTAACACAGAATGCTAACAACGAAAGTGAAAATGCACTCAGGCGATGTTCCAGACGACGGTAGGTGGACTAGCAGGCCCGTCGTCAGGATGTAGCAGCAGGGGGGGCCAAAAACGAGAAGGAGGGGCCAAAAACCAGAAGGGGGACCACATTTTTAAAATACAGTATTGGATGTATGCAGCGACCGGTGGGCCAAACGTGATATGGGGAGGCACCGATTTCAAATGGGGGGACCGGGCACCTCTGCCCCCCCCGCTGGCCACGGCCCTGTGGACTAGGTTTCCGACCAGTATAGTAGGGCCTTGAAAACACAAATTTCGTAAACACGAGTTTTTAGGCGAAGTGGAAGGTTGCGATTGTTCCACACTCGTGAAACAGTTGACCAAAAACAGTTGCAGTCGTCCGTATCCGGGCTTGAATATCCGCGTCCAACACTAGTAACCACAGAGCCAAGATTGCAAAATTGTCCAGCGTAGATAAGGCGCTGCTGCCGTGGATTCAGATTATTGGTGGGTCAGAAACATTCTGATAGAGCAGCACCGTCTTTCTCAGCTGATTGACATGCCGAACTTGAACAAACAGTTGCAAATGAGTTGCAGGGGTTCTGCACCTCTTGAACAGACTGGGAGACCAGAACAGCGTCATCTGCATGTAGAAGTTCGCGGAAGAACACTCGACAAACCTTTGTCTTAGCGTGAAGGCTGTTAAGATTGAAGAGGTTCTTACTGGAGCGCGAGTGAAGCAAGAATGTGTAAACACGAGTAGGAGCAAGTACACAACCCCGGTTGACACCACGACAGACATAAACGTTTCACGATCTTGAGCCCGAGGAACACGAGTTTAATATTTAGCATAAAATAAGCATCTTGGAAGCGAAGGCCCTGATTCGGTGTCACTTGATGCATAAAGTAAAGTTTACATTCAGATGGGTTCTATGCGCTTTGATGCAGAGCGTTTGGTTTAGTTTTTTTAATCCATACCCCCAGAAAACGCGATGCCCATACGTCACAGAACATGCACGAGTGGCATCGCACTTTTTTGCAATTATCTTTCGCAGCTCCGCTCCTTTGCTCAGCTGTTATGTCATTTTTTCGCAAATAGTCACAAAAAATTCGGCGTTTCAGAAGTAGTGGGGCAAAGCGCCTGAAGTGGAGAAAATGCCCCGTGCTGCTCCCCCTAGTGTCGACACTGTGTGAAGCACACGCGAAATAGAAACTGAACAGCCCCTGGAAAATATTTTGAGTTGGTGAGCGGCTCGTGTATCATTCCCTCTAATGCTTGTAAACCTTCAACGCCAAGCCAAGAACAGACAAAGCCGAAAACCGATTTTTAATCGCAGTGTAACGTTAGCAACAATATAGGCGGCTACCATTTCCGCGCCTGAAGAATGCCGGATCCGACAGCCATAAAATCCATTGGTATCTTACGCTTCTGCTGCTATTTACTTTTGATCGGTTGATTGATTGTAAAACTTGACCTTCCGCTATTGTTTTGCCACCAAGGAAAAATGTGAGGATTTTTCACTTGTGCTAAGGGAGCGAAATACAAACTTTGAGATCTTCGCAAACCTTCTACTTCTATTTTGCATTTCATTCAACCAAAGGAACTCTTCAGCCTGTGAAATGATAGAAGAAACCGACGTATTTTAGCGGCCCATCACAGAAAACGCATTATTGAGAATTTTACATCAATTACAAAGGAATGTGAAGCTGTAAAGAAGCTTGCTTGACGCCATAGTTATCAGTTGAAAAAATGAGGAAAGGCTGGTTCTGCTGTTGAAAACTTGATCAGGCCGGGGTTTGAGTGCTTCCAAGGTTTTTAGAGGCACGTTCAAAATTTACAACACCGCAAGGCAGTTATGCGAACATATGTGATGTAAGCGGACTGAAAGTCTTTGGAATGTACCGTGCTATTCAGTACCAATCACTGAGCTCTGTGTTTCAAAGAAGTCCACGTTACAAACAACAGACGGTGCCTATTTACGGCAGTCAACCATTGCCATTAGTAGTAGTGTTACAAAACAACAATCAAGAGTTCGGAAACTCTATAGGCAAACGCGTATAGGCGTTAGCACGGTTCCTTGGGCTTGCGTCGGTAGGTTTTCGTTCGAGCGAACACGGTAACCCAGGAATATACAAGAAATCGCGAAAGTCGTTGCTAAAAAGTTCCTGCCTGGAAGTTATCAAAGTTGCGCGCTGAATAACCGAAATGGAAAATTGTTGGTGGGATTTCCGGGTAACGCAGTATTTGATTTTGAAAGAATCGTAATTGTGGAAGTCGCCTTTGTCGAAATACACCAAGAACTACAGCTGAAATCGAGAAGGTAACGCTTGCAAAGATTTTTTGAAAAAATAGGTTCCGTGTTTCGTGCGAACAACCGACATCCATCTTTCCCCGAAACCTCTTGAGCCGGATGCGCCTTTTAACTGTCAATCGTCCGCTTGTCAAGAATTTGGCGCTGAATGTGCCTTTGTTTGAAGTGAGAAGATGCGGTAATGTAAGTCTGCGTGTCAAACAGTTTCCATGCAACGTGACTTGCATCGGTCTATTAAATTTGCTGGTGTTCCGCCTCACCTCGTAAAACTGACAGCTGAGTGACACATGATAATGACTGAAGTGTCCGTGGCATAAGAACGGAACGTGGTGACGAACGTCCAGGGCGGGTGCGGAAATTGCCAATTTTAGCTCTGCCTCATAGAAGTCTCTTGAGATCCCCCCTGGTGTTTCTCTTACAATAAACGCCAGTGGGCGGCGACCAGCTCAGTGTTAGAGTGTCCGCACCCCAGTTGGGAGGTTGGGTGTTCGATCCTGAGTAACTCGACGTAGCGCTCCTTCGGCAACAGCGTTCGCCGCAACTACCCCGACAAAAAGCATTATTCAGGCTTTGGTCTATCGCCTATTGTCGTTAAATACGTTTGCATTGCATGCGATCAACAAAAAACGCCAGGAATACAACTGCTACGGGGTGAAGCGGAACACCCGGTCTGCCCCGCTTGCCGTTCGAACTTCCGACCGAGGAAGTGATTAAAGCCAATTGCTCGCTATCTGCTCCTTAACCGATTTGACCAAAGAAGCGCTTCCCTCGTCATTTCTGATCGAGGAATTTTGAGTTTCGACTTTCACATCAGGCACATTCATCTGATGCAGTTCCCTCTGACTTAGCCGAATCCCATGTAGCGGCACTTGTGTGACCACTACACGGGGCATCAACGTTTCTCCGACTTTTATCCGGATCCTGTTACCCCTTGGCAGACTCATGCGATCTAGAATAAATTGTTTTTGCACTGAAGATGAAAAGATACACCTTAATATTCGTAACAAAAGTTACGGCCTCATCAGGAAAGCATCCACTGTCCCTTAGGTTGCTCCACGTGTGAAAACCTCTTGTTAAGCAGTGCATGACCACATCAAGTCGTACAATGAAGTAATACGTGTGGTTTATTTGCCCTCGTTTTAAGTAACCTTGTGCGATATCGACTATCCCGTTTGTTCCCACGCATTGCAGTGTGAACCGGAAGACCGCTCATGTGCGCTACGCTCCAACGATTACGCAGCAAACGGAGTTTTCACCTCTTGGCCTCTCGGGCGCTTTCTTTATTCTATACGACGTAGAACGGAGCAACATGTTTGGTGACATTGTGGTATCGGACGAGTAAGTTCAAGATCCCGTCTGATTTTTTATTTAGAAGGTAGTGGCTGTTTGGATCGTGTTGTGCTTTCATTCTACTTGCAGAAAAATTTAAGTTGTGGCGGCCAAAACAGCGTCGAAGCTTGAATTTCGGACAACGCACAAATTATCTTGACAAAATATCGGGAAAATAATATGCTCGTAAATAAAACCTATCTGTACACAGAACCTTGAAACTAAAATGTTTCCTTTTTTCATTGCTTATACACAAGCTTTGCATTGCCGCAGCATGGATAAATTGTTGCTTTGAATTTTCCTCAAAGGTTCACTGACTTGCATTTGTTTCAAAACGTAAGCAACGTTTTGCACGATTTTGCACAAAATATCTCTATAATAAAATTATATAGCGAAAAGGTTTCGGTGCATCATTGTCATATCATGACGACCGTTGAAGTGAGACCGTTTGAAGGTAGCTGTGAAGGTGAATTTAACGAACAAATTACGTTCACAAACATCCTGCGGCTTCGCAACCATTGCTAGTACCCAGCTCTGTTGGAAATGCTGTCTGTGGTTTCTGCAATTTCTAACAGTTTCCAGGCGTTGTAGTCACCAACTCGTAGCTCATTAAAGTTCAGAGAAAAAATATATTTTTGTGTCGGCGGTATCGAAAATTTTTGAAATAGGGCGGACTTTCTATGCCTTTTTAGGAAGTGCCGCGTTCGTGATTTGAAAAGCCTGCACGATGAAAACTTACGACTGGGATCTTGGCAATACCACGTTCCTTTAGAAAAGTTTGATTCATCAGCTGTTGTAGTTGTCTAAAGCGTTTGTTAGAGTTGCTTTTTCATTTTAATGAGTGTGAAGTACCTACCGCATTTTCGGTGGGAGTAATCCGGGCTGGCGATGTTTGCTCTTCTTATGAATTTTAAACAGTTGACTAGAGCAATTTTCTGGAATGATCTCCGTCTAGACATTGTGATCAGAAACATACGGTTTCGTTTTTTGCTTTTCACGTAAAAATGTTTAATATTTTTGCATTGGCATCGAGACATTGGCCAAGTGCCTGCATAAAACATTTTTTCTTCTTTGCTCGTTGTCCGTAATTCCCCGCCGTCAATATGTCAATTTTGCAAATGTTTACTTCGATATTGCTATTTTATCAGTGTGGGTTTTGCAGCAGTCAAGAACTATTTTGTGGGTTCGGCCCACCCAAAAAATTTTTTCTCCACGAAGAGGGAAGTTTTGCGCAAATAAATTGGTCATTTATGTCAGATTTAAGCTGTTGCTCCACCATTTCTACCAGTCTGTCAAGTTAACATTTAAATGTACATTTTATGCACAATTTTAGTAAAGTTGCTTATCAATTTTGCTGTTTTTTAAACCACAGTTATTCCAACCTTTCAGCTGACGAAATGTAAGTTCACATAGCTGTAAAAAATACAGTAACATGAGATTTTCCTCCTGATCTGTTAGTGCTCTCTGTTTATGAATTTGGCAAAATATGTTCAAATGGTTGGTTTACGTGAAACGCGGGCGCACTTCTTTCTTAAGTATGTGCATATGATGGTTAAATTTGTACGTAAGCTTTATGGAAACCATTTCAGTTTTTTAGAAGTAGATCCAAAATCAGTGCCTAGTAAAATTTCCAGTTTTTACACTTGTAGCTCCCAGGTCGATTTTTCTGAAATCTGTTACAAGTTGATTTACGAGGAAGCTTCACTGGCATTTCTGCGGCTCCGGAATAACGAACGTATAAGCCAATTGAAGGCTGATGAACTTGGTTGCCGAAAGCGCAGCATGTAACCACCAGTTGGCGCTCAAGCCACTTGCGTTCCGCCAATCTCGTGCATTCAATGAAGGCTTTGTCGATGCAGATACTTCGCCCACTTCTTTGCTCCCCCGTCGCTCGCACCCATGCCGAAAGTGATCGTTTTTGTTATCGACATCTCGGGCTCGATGTTTGGACACAAAATGGAGCAGTTGAAACGTGCGGTCACTTCCATTATGAGAGGCCTCAACAAGGATGTGCGTAACGGTAGTGTGGTTCCGTTCGTAGTGATATATGTGCAATCTAATCAGTGCGCCGTTATTTTGTAACGGAACTACTCCAAATATGAGCGCCTGAGCCGGATTTACTGCTTCTCATTTAAAGTCTTAGACCATTTCAGTCTTTTTCTCTTTTGAAAACTTCCTGTATCTGCCTGTACTTTTAGCAAATGTGAGAAGAGAGATTTTCAACATCCATGTTGAAGGATCAGCTAAGGCGGTCAAGGCAAATCAGTACCTTTGTAGACAAGCCCTTGAAGTTTCAGGTTTTTAACGAAAATGTTCACAGGGAACGATAAGACAATTGCGTGATTTAGAACTCTCAAACTATTATTGTTTGTGTATAGATACTAGGACTTGCATTCTACTTCTGATGTAATCAGCTTAAAGTGATTGTTTTCTGTAGGACTTTTTCAACTTGGTGTTTTTCGGCAACGACGCGGAGCCTTGGATCCGTGACGTCATGTCTCCGGCGTCTCCCGGCAGCATCGAAAATGCCATAAGTTATTTCAAAGACATCGTGCCGCAAGGCGGCACAAACATGATGGATGCTTTCGAAACCTCTTTCGCCCTCATGCGACCGTTTCTCACGAAGTCGCCAGGTATTTATGCTGAAGAAAGATTTCCGACAGATGTGTTGTTTCGGTGCAGCTGTTCGTTTGATGCGTCATATTGAATCATTCCAAACTAACGAGGACGATGCTCTCGCATCTCTTGTTGTGGTGGACACTGTCTCCTTTTGCTCGAGTTGTACCAGCATTTTATGAAAAGATATTCAAGTAACCAGTATGCGTTGTCAGTTCAAAGGAAAAGTTTCGTCGAAGCAGATCAATCACAAGCTAATCCCGCGTTCCTATAAGCTGACGCCTGATGCCAGAAAAGCTAAATGTTGAGAAGCCTTGAGCAAATCCATCCCTTTCTATGGATCACCACCGAACTTCGCAGTCTTTGGCGGGGTGACTTATCTATACCTAAGTCAGTGTGCCTTCAATGGTAATTCGCACTTAAAGTAAAGCTTCAATGAGTCAGTTTCAACAACTTTCCGATTATGTCGTTGACCAACATTGACAAACCGGATAAAGGATAAACCACAAATCAAATCCCACCCTACAATCACTTCCTCACTTAGTTATTCACGCCACGCGCTCTTCGGTGGAAAGATATGCTTGCAAAGAAAAAATAAATTGAAAGATGAAAGCAGCTCGTGAGGTGCGTATAAAAACTGTTGGTGTCATGCGATTCTTGCCCCTATCTCAAAAGAACGTGAATCTCCTGTCCAAGACTATGAGCAATGGGTCAACACGCTGGTTTTCCAAATTTTTTCAGAATATCCAATACTTCAGTAAAAACCAGGTATACGCGGCGTTTAATTTTAATATCTACACGTCTATTTCTGTAGCAACACTTTGTGTTAGCACACAAAATTTTTCGCAGACACGGTTAAGCACAGTAAAACTCACCATTCCTTTTCGGATTTTTTTCACCCAATGCAGAATATGCCTGTTTAGCTTGTTGAGATTTTCGAATGTGTTGATGTTTTTAAAATAACGCCCTTCATCGCTTCCGGAGGTTGAAATCAAAGACTTCCTGGCAAAGAAAACTTGTTAGCTGGCTAGCACCTTACGAAATTTTAGCCTCGCGGCTGTACAGTGACAACAAGCTCTTTGCCCTGCGACGCTGCTGCGACCAGTTAATGCCAAAGTGTTTGCAACGACAGACACGAGTCATGTATACGAGAGTCAATTCGAGTCACTCTCATCACACTTGCGAGCCCAAGTCGAATTCGAATCATTTGAAATTAGCGTCGTGTCGAGTTATGGCTATGTCGGCCGAATCCGAATGGAGTCGCGAGTTACGGTCGTGTCTCTGTTTCGAACAGGTCTGAAACTTCGGGCTGACACGTCAGCAGTTTTGGTACAAATTTTTGACTAAAATTATCACATTTTTTACAAATATGTTGCAAAACGTTATCTTCCTTTCTTCTGCGACAGTGTGAAAAGCAAAAATAAAGGGTCATTCCCATCAGAAATGACTCAACAACTTATTTCAAAAGTGACTCGAGTCAGGTCATTCCCTTCTCTCCCTGGTCTTAATGAATAACACATATTCTGCGATGCCCCCGGCGTGAATAGCTTGACAGAAAAATGTTTTTCGCCTCTTGAAAAGCTGCTGTTTTCTTTTTGAGGTGATTATTCTTCCAGCGCACTGTCTAGACGCATTCGAAAAAGAGAAGCCGGTATCGATACTGACATGCTGGGAATGGCGAAAGTGATGGTGTTTATGACTGACGGGAGGTGAGTGGGCGGCGTCCGTGGCTGTAGGAGAAAAGTTTTGGCGAGGAGCAGGAACGTTCCGCATCATACCACAAAAAGCAATTCAGAGTTTGCCCTCGAAGCATCTTTGCATGTTCTGATGCGGAAGTTGCCACAAATTTCGCGGAACCGTGTTCCGAACGTTATGACATGAGCAACGCCGCACAAAGCTGGCGCAACGTTTATATATTCCAGTGTCGGTTGATTTGTGGCAAGTTTAATTGCTTACCCAATGATCAGTTCTTTCGAGATATAGATCTGTGCATGCCGAAGAATGATTGGATTCTGAATCCTTTCAATATGCGATGCTCCGGTGAATTTCAATAGTATTGTAAGCTGGTTTGCTTAAAACCGTTACAACCGACCCCATTTCAAAAATGCTACAAACAGGTCGATGATATAGGGACAGAAAGTTCTAGGTTAATTTCCGCCTGAGTTCTTATAAATGGTTTTATTTTTTTCCTATCCGGAATATTGCCAACAACATCAGAGCATCATCATTTTCAAAAGCATGCCCTGATTTTTTCTTTTCCCTTGAAAAATATTTTCTTGTCCCGATTCGATCGATTTCAGAAATTTCGCTGGGCAACGCGGTGGCAGCTCTTCCAGACCCCGTTTGGCAGACCTTTGGCTCACTCCACCGGTTGCTTGTAGATAACCTAAACGTTGTACCGAATCTGAAGTTTGCAAGCTCCTACTGCGCAATCGTCGCGTTTGATTGGCCTCAGCAACAAACAGGTCTTGGAATATTGTTCGAAAAACGAGACTTCTGTTGATTGAACGTTTCCTTATTTAAGAAATGATGAAGGATTTAAATAAAAATTGCAATCCTATGTCACTTGTTTTGTTCGGCGTTTAGCACATTATTACCTATAGTTGCACCAACACCCAACTGTCTACCTTTATGCGTTCGTACGTTTTATTAAATATAGCTCATGCTCCTTGCTGATGTTGGCTGAACATAGGTGTAGGAAACTAGAAACAGGCAAATTTTTGGGGATCGAAAGATTTTTGCCCGAATTAAAAAAAAACTCCATAAAGAGTGACCTCCAAAAAAAACTCTTCATGTTATTTTGGGCGCCATTTTTGCTCATATTTTCAGGGATTTTGTGAAGGTTTACAGAGATTTTGCCTAGATTTTAAGGGATTTTGCTTGGATTTTCACAAATCAAAATTTTTGGGGGTGCGCTTGCAATCCCTGAACCCCCACTTCCCACACCAGTGTGACTGAGTACACGTTTAGAGATTCTGTATTTTTAATTGTTGGGATTGCGACATTAAATTTCTGCATGTAACAGCTTTTGCTTAGTAGAAATGGCATTCCGAGTTTTGTTATGCGCTAAAAAGTTACAACGCTGTAAATGACAATAGCCTGACCTTTCTTCCTTTTGCTTGGTTGAGGTCTTTCACCCTACTTCATCTGTAAAGAATCACCAGTGTCGCCAGAGTTGCATCACCACCCTCATAAAGTTAATATTTGAGTCGATAAGGTCTATTAGCAACGTATGGCTTTACTTCACAACAAATCAAATGCATATTTGAACTACAGGGCTTGTTTAGTTCCCATAGCCAATGAGTGAATGCCACCTGCTGCACAGCGTTGTTCAAGATGCTCGCCCATGTTTACCCAACAGTCTGGTTTTCGAGTCAGTAGACGCGTGGGAGGAAATTCAGTTGTCCGGCTTGCGAATAATGGACCTCATATTACTTTTCTTTGGCATTTTTTACCGTTCGAGGGTTTACCTGGCACGTACAAGTTTCATGGAACGCGTGAACCCATCGCAACTGTCGCGAGCGAAGATGACGGGCGATAAGAATGTTCCGCATATTTTCCGTCATGCCCAGTTCCTGTTACGATTTGAATAGTTTAGCGATGGTCAACAGCCCGCTCGTGGAAATTGCAGCCCTAACTCTGTGTAGAAAATGTCCAGGCGTAACCGAACGCCAACAAGGTCGTTGCATGGCATTGCAACGGGGATTACGTCGCTATTATCCTGGGTCGATTTTGCGACAGATTGGATTGCACGTAAAAAGCGTTTGAGCAAACATGTTGTACAACAGTTAAAGATTCCTATTTAGCAGACAAACGGTATGCTGTGAAACACATTCACAGTAGCTGATTATGTCACGTCGTGAAGAGGCTCCATTTCAGAAACACACGTAAAAAAGTGCGCAATGCGAACCGGATTTCACCGAAACAAGCTTTTCGTTCAAATTAATCCCAGTGTCTGGTGATCTGCAAGTACCGACAGGTTCCTTGTTCCGGGCGTCGAACATCAGAAAGCTCTTATGTCAGCTACCTATCAAATTGCAGCTCATGCTGAAATCTTTCAACGTTTTCTTCTACATGCGTCGGCAACCTTTATGTGCCCGACCAACGACCTTTCGCTTTGTTTGCCTCAGCCGTTGCCGGCTTTCGGTCACTGCCATGCTGTAAGTTGTTTGCTTGAGGTTTGCTGGAATTGTTCGAGCTTCATCAATAGAGCTCTTTTTGTGCCCTTTCCTTTGCGCTTGTTAGAATCCGGGACAACCTTTCTAAATCTTTGCTACCCGGTGCACAGGTTTTAACTGCGCTGCCACCTAAGCTCTTGGTCTCACTTAGATTAGATATCTGGTAAATGTGTTTCTATTTTCTGTATAACGCCTGCATTGCGGAAGTGAACACGACCTGTATTTCTGCTTTAAAAATTCAGTTGGGGTCTACGTGGTAGTGAAATTCGTCACAATGTCTCGCTTTACATCATCTTGGTGGTGCCTGTGTCGTAACGTCTTTTTTGACCTTTCATGGCATTTGGGTAACGGCAATTGGATGCAGGCCAAAGCCTGAATGCTTCTTGTAGGAGAGTTTGAGGTTAACGCTTCTGCACAAGCAGCGCTACGACGAATCGCTCAATGGCCGTGGATCGATTTCCCGGCCTCTCGATTGAGAGGGGGGGCGCCTCCGCTGTCGCCACCTTCGATTAATTATTTTTTTATTTGAGCTTGTTATTAATCGCATTTTCTCTCCCCAAATATGATAAATGTTGATGTTGCTTCATTTGTTCGAATTTTATTACACAAATGCTTTAATTGCATTGCACACTCTAAGTGAACGGCGCGGATATTTCGAATCTCATGTGAGTTGTCAGTTTTTATTGGATTTCCTGGTTTGATGCAGAAGTGCTGCACCACGGTATAAAAAGCCGTTTGCTGTAATAATTTTTTCACGCTCCTTGTTTTCCTATTGTTTACTGCATGAAAGTAATACGTGTTGCTGTTGGCCAGTTAAACGTAAAACATCTGTTTAGCCACCTATCAAGCGAATCTGCCAGCCATGAAATTGCAGTATCTACGTGAATGGTAGAGAAAATCGGTGGATAATTTACAGAGCCTGATAAAACCGGTAAACCGCTGACTGGAGCTCATGAAGTCCTTAAAAGTGCGTCTCGTTATCGTGCAGTAATACGCACACTATTTTGTGAGCAGGATAATGAATGCTGGAATAGTTGGATGATCGTGATGACGAGGAAAACTTTAGAAAGTTCCTGCGATGGGTTTGTACAAACTGGTGCGAACAGACCGAAACCCACTGCTGTGTAAAATATCTTTAATGGCTCAACTTCCATAAACCTTTTCCAGCTTTTTCTCAACTGTGAAGTGTGCGCTCCGGAAATAACGCTGTTGTTCGAACTAATACCACAGCTTACCTGCTACGCACCACTTAGTTCGCTGCGTGGTAACGTTGATGGTTTAAGAAAAAAATTGGGGTAATGATCTCATCACCTACAAATTTCCAGACAGTCTCGGCGAAATAATGCGTTCGAAGCTAAATAAACTGTTCAAGTGACTCCAACTGGTAGTTATTGATGTGCAAGCGTTGTGCAGAGGACCGCTACTAATGAGTACTACCGACGCATGTTGGTGCTCCTGCAACATTTATTTATTTGAGTTAGGATACTTTTTCCTAACATCTGTTTCCCAGAAACCTTCAATGCACAGAATATATATTTTCGTGAAAAGACCTTCAATTTCTGGCTTTTGTGCAATAGACGTTGTCTGCTTTTGAGCCAATTTTCCAGCGTAACTGAGATTTTCATGGTTTGTTCAGCCGGTTGCTGCATCTGTCACTACACCTATCAAGGGAAAATGTTTTTCAAGCACAAAACGGCTCCCGTGCCTTTCCTTGGACAATCGTCACTGCCTATCAGTATCATAGAACTGTGTCGAAAACTTTGCCACAGGGAGCCCGTTACACATTTGGAGGTTATCAATACTGAAGCAGTCAGGCTACCCTTCAACTTTTCAGTTATCAAATTTCTGCCTAAATTGCCAAAAACGTTGAAATTTGGCAGGCACACGTTGCAACTTTGACAAATGATCCCCAATAAAATTCTTTAGGATACCTAAAATCACGAAGCAGCTTTTAACTTTTTAAACAACTAGGCTACGGGCCAGCATATTTCAGTACTGACTGACTGACTGCATCACAACCACCACTACTCCCCATGCGCGCAGTTCATCTGTTTCTCTTGACCAAAAAGATACCATTCACTTACTCTAAGCCAAAAGGTATACGTCTTAGGTCACAAATCCCCAAAAGACATTTCCTCAAGGATAGGTTATCACAAAAAGGAAAGACCCAGACTAGTTTACACGTACGCGCAGTACGATCGCGAGCTACTGGAGCCAGACATCGACATAGGAGAATCTGCGAATCAAGCCTTCTCAAGTGGAAACACTGCTGGCCCTCAACGGAGGACGGCACGCATGGGTCACGACCACAAAACTGATGCGATTTTTCTTTTTTTGCGAAGTGTTTCCGAAACAAAAGTGAAAGTGTTTCCGAAACGAAAATAAATTTTGAAAAAATGAAAATGTTTTTATTTAGAAAACATTTGCGAAATGAAAGTGTTGTCGAAACGAAAGTAAAATTGTTTTAGATTTTGAAACGTGTTTGTGTTTCTTTTTTTAAAAAAATGCCAGAAACAAAATTTTTTTAGTGTGGCACGCATGGGCCACAATACAACTCTGGTTTCGTATATCGAGGAGTCACAATAGCAATTGTTATTCAGTTTGTCCACATTCTGAACGTCATCACGTTTGCGTGCATTTGACTATTTTTTTCGTCATTGCGAAAATCACTTATCACTTCATAGAAGTTGAGTGCCACGAATGTTGCTGTGAAGCATAATAGATGTGTAAGCTGCTTTTTTGCTTTGAAAGTCCTGCGGCTGTCTTTTTTTATCTGCAATGTTTCCAGTTGCTGCAGTATTCGAACTGAAGTTGTATTTTTACGCGTGGTGAGGCGCATCGGTTGAGATTTTTTCGATTGATTTGTGCGCACTTTCACAGGTAAAAAATTTAAAAAATGATCTTAAAGGAAAACGCCGAATTCAGAATATTACCCGCTTGTGTCTACAATTTCACTAGTATTTACAGGGTTTTTCAGAACGGAAACATTTTATGTAGTTTGTTTTCCGAAATGTGGAAAACGTTTTGTAGAAAATTGGTTTGAAAGTCAATGGCTTTGAATGCAGGCAGGAATTTCACGCTAAAACGTGGAGTTAAATTTTGCGTTTGAAGTTTTGACTAATGGTAAGCTAAAAGCGGTTCGGTGTTAGCTGTGTGATCAGCACTGTTGCGCAACAGCAGGTTCTGTGCCGCAGAACCTACTGTTGACCAAAACAATAAGAACAACTGTACAAAGGAGAAAAAATTTGGCGAGGAAAAATTCGTCCTGTGGTAAAAACTACCCTCCAAATCTCATACAACTGCATGCGGTGATGCACGCAGTCATTACAGTCACATTCTTCCCATTTCAATGCGACCCATTCGACGACACGGTTGTTCCGATAATAATCAGAAGCCAATCTTAATTTGTTGAATCCTGTTTCTTGGCCACAAAGTGCATCAGAAAAAAGTAGGATAAACTGTTGTGAAGGATTGCGGACGATTTGAAAACTTTTGATGGTGAAAATGACCTGCGTGTTTCACGAGCAAAAGGTTGCCAGCTGCGACAAAAGTTCTGATCTGCTATGAGAGTTCAACTGCTACACCTGCAGGAGTAAAAATTTTTGATTTGTTGTGAAGTCTAAAATTCTTGTGAAAACAAGCTTCGGAATCAGTCCAACGCGGTCACCACCATTCTCAATTCGTTCCTTTTTTAAGTACCAGCCACCTGCTTGATTTTTGCTACGCATTGCGGCGCCGTTTGAGGTGTTTGCGCCCAATCCTGTTCTTTTTTCTTGGCATCGACTGACAAACCAAATAGGTTTCTGAAAAAAACACAACGGTTCGCTGTTATGGCTCAGGGATCACTTTTCTCAAGTACAGATCGCGTCTTAATGCTGTGCTCTGTAGCGCCCCCACTAAGCTTTGCGTTGCAAAACGAAGTTTTAGGTTGATTTGAGACATCAGACTTGTTTTTTTAGCTGAGATATTTCGGTCATTTGTCCCGTAATAGTATTAAAACCCGCCATAACAGCATTCACTAGCCTACTTTTTCAAACATCGTGACCGAATTGACTGGATTTTTTTCGGTCATTTCAAAGAAATTTCGGTCTGTGGCCGTAAAATTACCGAAAAACAACAGCTTCAGACTTTTTTTTGACAGGTCTCGGTCCTATTCGCTCAAAGCACGCAAAACGCATCGCGGGTAAACCAAGAATTGCTTTCATTATTAGCAAGGGCTTTGCTGATGCTTGTATTTCAGCGGTTTCCGTTCTGTTTACTAGTAACCTGAGCAGCCCGGGGAACTATTCGTGTTTGTTTTGTTCAGTAACCTGATACCTTTTCAATTTTCTGTTCTATTTTCTCTTTAAAAAAAGCTTGTCAACAGTAACTTGTGTTGCTACCACAAAAATTAGATAGGAATCAAAATGCAGAATGCAGGTATTGTATAAAAACAGCTTTAAAGGCTTTTGTCGTTTATTCTGTAAAGATGTTTTTTCAAGCAACGCTGTGGGAACGAACTCCACGGTTTGCAAGTAAACTGAAAAGGTGAACCTCCCTCAGGCGTCAAATGACGAAGTCTTGCTGTTCCGTAAAACTTGTATTGACCAGACCAGTAGACGGAAAGGAATTTGCAGCGTTTGTGAGATTCCTTTTCAGCGTTTCCCTTTTTTCCTGTGACAATATTTGTGTTTTCCGCAAACGTTTGCTTATGTGACATTGTGATAACCGTTCACCGTCATTCGCAAAAATGCTCCGCGAGTTTTACTTTCCTCTCTACACAAATATCGTTCCAGTGCACCCGTGCGGGTGAACGGGAAGGCTTCTTTTCAGGGCGAAAACCGTATGTCCTAAATAATCTGTCACCGCCCTGTTTTCTGACGCCGGTTTATATGCAACGTGCAACTCTCTTTCCTGTAATTTGAGAATTTTTCATGCGCGCTTTTATCTTAAAATGGAGTGAGGAGCAAAAAAATTATCCATTTTTCGAAATCTGGATGTTGCTAATCATCGTTTTTAAAACTCTGCCTTGACTTTTTCTTTTACTCTGAAAAATAGCAATTGCTTGCCCTGAAAATTCGAAAACACTGATCCGATTCGCCTGCTTTTCTAATATTAAAATTATTCGAAAGGGCGCACATTTAAACTCTGCCATGGGCGCCAGTTTGCATAGATACCCCACTGCCCAGGTGGGAAGTAAATGTGAAGTAGCCGTGATGGTAAAACTTTGCATTTTGCCGTGACGTTGTTTGCAATAATTGTTTTGCACACGTTGCTGCATTTCTTTCTTCAAACGCATAGTTTTCGGCATTAAAGTAGGCATGCGAATCGAACTACAAACCAATGATATCAGTTAGTTCCGGTCAAGCGTATCTGCCGCTGCCGACATTCTTTGCTTGGTACGCCACTTTTAAGCTCAATGTTTGCTGCAAGGTTTCGAGGAATCAGCCGACTGGGCCCTGCTCTCTTTACTGTGCGATTGATTCCGACTTTGCTCATATCTGCGTTGAAGTTATTAGTCTGCACAAAAGTGACGCAGTCGAAGGAATCAGCAAAAGAAAAAAATTGTAAAAATAAATGATTGATTCGACTACGTCGCTCTTGTGGAAAGTGATGGCTTGTCACGAAAAACAAAAACCGAAAATCCGACCCTAAACATTCATTCTGCGATCGATGTTTTGCGAAATCAAAGTCCTGACGTGTATAGTGGCCTGCTTGCGCCATATAAAATTTTGTTAAGACCTCTTGTTTCCACGAAAAAGTGTTGTGATAAAATTTTTTTCACAAAAATTCGAAAAAAAATTTTTAACCCAAATTTTTTATTTTTGTTAAACCATGTTTGAGAGGAAATATTATTTTAAACAAAAATACATTTTTTCAAGAAAAAATTCATGACAAAATGTTTTTCCGTTACTAAGCCCAACTCTGTCCGCCAACGAAACCGTGTTTTAAATTCATGTAGCGCATGTTTAACTTCTACTGCAGATTTTTTTCATTCTGGTATGGGTGAACAAGTTGAGGAGTAATTGAATACTTTCAAACAACTGTGCTTTAGATTTTTGGTTCAACGCGACTTTCGTTGATCCCACTTTAGATCCCACTTGAAGCTTGCATTGCCCTAAACAGCCTTTCTGCGTTCGTCCTGGTTTTCTTGCAAAAATCCCTGTAGTAAGCTTATATTTAAGCATCACAAGCTCTAACTAACCGAAACCTAACCTATCAGTACTCAGAAATGGGAAATAATCCTTCAGCGCAGTGGTTGGAAAACTCTATATTACACAGAGAACATTTTGTGCAGCCTGCAGGTCAGCCACACATACAAATACTACGTTTACATGTCAAGCGACGGCCCGCTAAAACAAGACAGCCCGTTCTGACGTCATTGTACCGTTCGGTTTACATTGTCTGAAAGTTATTCACGTGTAGCAGACGCGTCGGTGAACATCTACTGTGTAGGCTAGTAAACAAAGGGTTGTGTAGAGTTGGAAAGCATGCACACCGATTACAGATTTCACGAATTTGGCAATTGCTGTTCATGCCTGTCATGAAGTTGGTGCCGTGAACTATGGATCGTGCTGCACACTGTAAAATCCATCCATAGCAGACGTGCACTGACGTTTACAGCATGCGTTGATGTCACATGTGCATGGTTACAGGCATACAAATTTCACACAGGTTTTCTGAGCACAAAGCTGAAAAATATTTTGGAGATTACCGCTTCGTATTGCATGTGTCTGCAAGTGCCTAGGTGGGACTTTGGTGACACATCAGTCAAAATCTTTAATTGACATTGATAATTAAACTAATAACCTAATGTCACATGAATACAAAACATTGAGTATTTGTCATATTTAATATATCCTATGACATTTTGTCAAGGAGCTAGTTAAGTAATTGTGTGTCTTTCACTACTATCACCACTGATGCCAGAAAGTTGCCCTATTTTTGCAAGCGTGATTTATGAAGATTAGTGCAACACACAAGGTTCTTACTTTCAAAACAACTATTCCTAACACTGCCAAGCCACTCCAGCTGAACAGTAGCGTATTTAAAATATATATTTGTATTTAAACAGAGCATCTTATCATATGTTGTGTACAGCTTTCAGCCTTTATTATGAGTAAGCATCTTCTCAGTAATGTTTCATTTCTAAACAATAACGGATATCTAAAAGCGGCAGATAGCCTACATTTCAACAAGTATATTTTAGTTACTGTAGTAACTTCTGCTTCTATCACCACTGATGGCATAGAATTATTGCACTCATTTTTTATGACATGTAAATCCAGAAGCTAACAGCTTTCAGCAGGGTGATTTCTGAACATTTGGTTAAAATTCTTGCCTTCAAAATTAGAAATCCTAACACTGCCAACCCAAAGCCTAAACTGCTATCTATTGCAAACCTACACATCCTCGCCGGTGTGCCTTGTCGACTGCATGGTAATTATGTTGGTATTGCACTTCTGAAACTGAACTCAACACGCTAACAGTTAAAATAACGGTTCAGTCATATCTTATCTGGAGACAGGCACTGAATGCTAGTCGTGCTAGGTGCCAGCCTAGTACCTCGCGAACGAGAC
>Ga0210059_1006016_pt1 | contig 19489 bp, 9 predicted proteins | sample Ectturendosymbi2_FD_188042 | JGI IMG/M metagenome (GOLD analysis project Ga0210059, IMG submission 188042) | Ecteinascidia turbinata endosymbiont from Florida, USA - Sample 2 (SPAdes) (version 2) | ecosystem: Host-associated > Tunicates > Ascidians > Unclassified | place: Key West, Florida... | reverse complement strand
TGAACCTTGCTTGAACAATCTGGAAAGACTTCGTTTCGTAATATGTCTTTACACAAAAGATCTTCTGCTCCATCGACCAAGGCATCATTAGACTATTTTTTGTTTAATATATAGAAAGGTTAACTATTTCTCTATGACAATCTGGAAAGAGAAAAATGAATAAGGTCATCGATAAAGGTTTTAGAAGCTGCCGCTTTGTCTCAACAATTGTGAAACACCCTGTATATTATATTAAACACATATATATATATATATGCATTATCAAGTCAGTATATCACTGCACCTAAGTACATAGTAAATAAATAGGTCGAGTAATCCTAAAGTGACCTACTTGCTTGTCATTACACCTGTAGTTTTAATTAGCACGTGAAGGCACTACTTAAAAGATTAGTGATATTTTCTGTGGGCCATATGCATGTACCGTATTTATTCTATTGTTATTCACGCTTGTTTGTAAGCTCCGAGCACGAAATAATGGTTTTCAAAAATCAATGTAAGCCACACATGTACATAGGTTACCCAAGCCTCTGAGATATTTTCACATATTAGCATGTTTCCCGTTTTTGGCAACCTTGGTAATGATGCTTACACCCTACAACTTCCTTCTGTTCATCATATGTGCACGTGGGCCATGGATGCTAAAGAGAACACAATGCGAAAAGAGAGTTAGGTCGACAAAACGCAGCCTAGGAAAGGCTGAGCGTCATCTGTGCCTTTCGATAAGGTAAAGAAATAAAAGATGTGAGCCTCCCTCAATTGTAAGTCACATGAAATGATGAAAAAAAAACATTTAAGCCACAGCTTACAATCAAATAAATATGGTATATAACATATATGTGATAAGCTGGATGGATGTTGCACAAAAGACAGTTTGTGTGTATCAGACTACAACTGCTTCTTGGTCCACGCAAGGCAATGGTTGTTGGTCTTAAAAGCAGAGTATGAATCATGATACCCAAAATATACTGCAATGCCACTGTACTGCTGTTTCAACAATATACTGATGTAGCATTGTTTGATAATTACCACAAACTATGATATGTGTTGTGAACACTCCAAAATGTTTGGTATAATTGTAACAAGTTTTTTGAGTTAAGTTTGATGTTTTTTTCTGTAGGATACCAATTGCGGGTTAAGCGGTACAACACATCTGGTGAATGGTGTGAGGTTCGTGTCATCAGCACTGAAAACCAAGCTGAAGAATTTAAATGTGCCAAAGTTGGGGACTTAGGATGGGTACCCAGCAATTACATCACACCTGCAGCTAGCCTTAGTAATCATGCTTGGTATCATGGAGGAGTGTCTCGAATAGCAGCAGAATATCTTCTTTCAAGTGGAATTAATGGAAGCTTTCTTGTGAGTTTTGAGGATTTTAAGTTTGTGCATTACAAGTTAAAATTGTTCTTCATAATGTTTGTTTGCCAGCATTTGTCATCATCACATGCTTTTATTATATCTTTGCGTTTTTGGTTAACATTGATCAATATTGCTTGTTTTTCAGGTTCGAGATAGTGAAAGTTGTCAAGGGCAGTTGTCTGTATCTGTCCGCTACAATGCATCCGTTTATCATTACCGAATCAACATTGATGACACTGGTTTGGTATGTAATTAAATCTTAAACAATTTTATTGTATTTTTCTCAAAAGGCTGTGCTACAAATTGAGGGTGGGGTTTAGTAATCTCTTCATTCATGTGAAAAATTTGCTAGTATATGGAGTTCACACTTCCAATCGGTTATAAAGTTTTGGTAGTTAGTTCTTAGAACATTGTACAATGCTAGAAACATCGATAACGGTTATGCATCTGTATCTGGATTCAGCCTCAAACAAAAATGAACATGCTGCAGTCCATGCTTAACCTATCGTGCTGAAAAAACACCTAACTTCTCATGAATGGAAATGGAACTTGAAGGGACATGAATTCAGTTACTTGAAACAGTAGATATTGCAAAAAAATATGCTTGGCTGCACAATGTTCATCCCATTGTGTTTTTGTTGTAGTGCTTAGTGCATCCATTTGTTTTGTTGTAAATTGATTGTTTTGGACTTGGGAAATCAATTTGTGAAGTCTTATTAAAACCTCTAGAGTAGGTTTTAATAAGACTTCACAAATTGATTCCCATGTTCCATATGCATATGAATATGAAGCATATGCATTATTATGTGTACAACGCCTGCATGATTGCATGTGTTATAAATTTTCCATTGGCATCAACTATTTCATCACTGGAAATAATGCAATAGATGATTGATACTGCTGTTCTGTACTAGTCAGAAAGTTGTTCTTCCAATTGACCTACTCACTTAGTTGACATTAGGTCAAATCAAACAATGCAACATTGTCAAAGCCATTTTAGTTTCCAAACTAATTTCAGCATTGTTAGAACACTACTGTTATGTAGTATTAAATGCCTAGGGATGCAAATAGCTTCAGTGGTAAAGTGTCTGCCTCTCATTTGGAAGGTTGGGTGTTCGATCCACGGACACTGTGTGAATTGCCGTAGTGCTCCTTGGGCAAGAATGTTAACCTCAACCGCACTGGCAAGAAGCACAATTCAAGCTTCAGCCAACCACCAATAGCCATCATCAAAATTAACATTTGAAAACTGCCTGGTATTTCCATTTTTACAATGTGACATATTAAGTCAGACATGAAGAAAGGTACTGTTATGAATAGACACTATCTAATCTCAAAAATTGTGGCAGGTGTTACCCTTAACCCCTTAACAAATGTTCCTGCTTTTTGACTCCCCTTAGAAATAGTGCAATTGCTTAGTAATAGTTGACTGCCAAGTTTTGTACAGTCTTTTGGACTTCCATGTAAGATGGCCAGAAAAACTTGCAGCAGTAAAAATTTGGTTTGGTCCTGTTGGTGGCTGATAGCTCCCCATACGTATTTCAATTTAAAAAAAGGTATCATCACCTCTATCTGCTAAAAGCTAAAGCATTGTGATAGAGGTTCTGCTTTGTGTCCAAAGTCTTGCAGCTATCTGATGTTGATTCATAAATGTCATATGAGCAGCTCACCACCACTCTCCAGCAACAGCAGATCATGATCGAGTCATCGTTGATCCGCCGATGAAGAAGTCAACTTTTTTGTTTGCAGCATGCAGTCAATCAAGAAAAGGGGCTCAACTACGTTAACGACTGCCTCACTGCTGTCTCATCAGGAGTTGGAATGGCATAGTCGTTTATTTTTGCTCCTGGCTTTTGCAAAAGCTCATGCACAATGGATGTTAGCAAACCTGCGCATGCCCTTGGTTTGTGTAAATGACCACTTGCTGAGCCCTTACTGAGTTATACACTACTGATTTCATTGAAGGTTTTACTTTTTTGATTAAGGTCTTATGTTGAAACTGGTGACAAAGCATGGCATAGTTCTCAGAGCGTGTTTTGTGTTAAACTTTTCTTCCTGATGCGAAATATCTAATGGTTCAAATAATTTTCACTTTCAGTACTACATCGCTACCGAGCATAGATTTAAAACTCTACCGGAACTAGTCCATCACCATTCGTATGCTTCGGATGGGTTAATCTCAATTCTTCACTATCCTGTTGCTAAAGAAGCTAAACCTGCTGTAAGTCAATTTGAGCATGTTGAATGTAAATAACAGCTTGCTGCGTTATAGCCATACATAGGTCATGGGCAGGCAGGCAGTGTATCATAGACTTTCAACCACACATTAAATGCTTTGTAGTACTCTCGCAGTTGGTACCGCACGTCGATGGCCAGCTTTATGTCAATACCGACTTGTGAATTTTCAAGTCAGCTGTCACTAAATGGGCAACCATTTCTGTCCCGGGTGTTTCAAGCCATGGTTTAGTCGTATTTATGTTCTGGATCATTCTCAAAACCTACAGTGTTTCGGAATACTCTGAATTGAGAATTCATAGTTGGTGCTCTGAAGCGATTATTACGTTGTAAATTTTCTACAACCGGAGGTGTGTTGATTTCAGCTACGGTTTAAAGTTATTCTTCAGCTCGTGGTGACTGTAGAGTTTCCACACCTCTGTCTGCATACATGATTTTTGTGTGTCAAAACCCATGCCATTTTTCAGTTGTATAGCATGTCACCCGATTGCGACGAATGGGAAATAGACAGGACCGAAATCCACATGAAGCAAAGGCTTGGTGGGGGTCAGTACGGAGATGTCTATGAAGGTGTTTGGAAAAGGTGGGTTAGCATGGATGGTACATTACAGTAATGCAACCAATCGAAACGTTGCACGCATGTATTGAGCTCAGACGCTTTTTAGTGAAGCAAACAACAGAAGTTTTTCTGCAACGTAATTAACTGTTCAAAAGAAACGCGGTTGTTTACACAGGTTTGACGTAATTCGTATTGTCGGCTTCGCCTTAGATTACTTTGCCGTGGACATGTTTATAAACATTAACTTTTTATTTAACACCGCTTTTGTCCGCCCCACTGCTTTTCCCTGCCATTGCAAAATATTTTTCGTTTGTATACATTGTATTTTATTGTAAAGTCCTTCACTCTGTTTTGAATAACTTTTGAAGCCTTGCGAGTGTATGCTGTAGTTGTATTCTGGGTTTTGAGTCCAAACTTTGGTACCAGTAACCTTACGCACCATTTTTGGTTATCACTACCAGGAAAATTGAAGAACATTTTTGTGTCATTTTTTCATATCAGCATCATTGCATATAAGTTTCACAACAAAAAATACGCTTAATTTTAATTGATTGCTGGTAAAAGTCCGGAAAAGTTAAACTTTTGTTGGCTGGTTGTATAAAATTTACAAACGCTGTTCTTTACAAAAGTTGCAATTCGATTTCTTCTCAGATTTTCTTAGCGAAATATATTGTTATGAGTTTACGTTGCGGGTGATGGTATACACCAGGCCTGCACAACTCAGAAAGCTGAAAGGGCCAAATTACCAACATAAATTTGCCGGGAACCGCAAAAGTCTATTTCATTTCGTTGTAGTATGGAAGAAATTATAGAACAGCAATTACTTATTCGAGGTCGAGCTTTTGCAGCATTTTCTGCAATGGAGAAAGCTCTCGCGGGCCGTATGTTGTGCAGGTCTGATATACACCATTGAGCAACTGGTTAATGCGCTATTGCCCACGACCGCCCACTTACACAAGCGATTGCAGTTGCACTAACTTGCTAACTGCTGCTTACCGTAACTTATAGGTAGGTGTTTGTGATAGTAATTATGCGCATTTTACGTTTCAAGGTTAAAATAGGCTGGGTTTTGTTTGTGGTAAAATACATGCAGCACCAATTCAATTGAACTGATTGCTATGCATTTGTGGATGGTGCAGTAACTGGCAGAACACACGTTGAAGTGCTCACAGAGCTGTTAACTATGTTGTCATTGCATGATTTGGTTACATGTTTTGCAAACTGGAGCCTTGTTTACATTTTAATTGTCATTAAACCTTGACTGTGAATGACAGAATCCCACCCTCCTTTATCAACAGGCGTTTGTACCTGACTCTAGTGAAGTGAAACTAATATTTCAGGCATACACAGTACACAATCATCACGCTGTATACCTAAAATGAAAAGATGGAAATGATAAACTCGCAGTAAAAATACAAGCTGAAGCTGCTTTCTAATATTTATACTTAGGTTTTATAGACATTTTGCTTGATGATTGTAGTAACATGAAACCATTATTGCAAGTATCTCGTGTCTCCAATTCTATGCGCATACAGTACTTCCTTTTCTGTTGATAATTGAAGGCTTCCTAGTAGTCTATTTCTATTGATATATTTCTATTTTTATTTTTATTGATGCCCTGGCAGTGGCAGATCAGTCATTGTGAAGGTGTACTTGCAATACCTTGTGTTTGTGTTGCAAAGCATGACATGTCGTGCATATGTCACAGGCAGTGAATAAACAAGATGTGTGCATGAGACGTAACTTTGACCTCAGCAATGCTTTAGCATAAGGAACTTATATGCTGACCACATTTTGACAAGTCTGCTATCAATGCTATTGCGATATCAATTTACTTTGGTCAACAGTATTGAAGGAATTAGTGGATATATGGATTTAACCAGAAAAAACACTTCCGTAATTTAGAAGCTTCATTATTTTTGACGAAAATAACTAAAACTGTGGGACGTTTTTCCCAGTGATACCGTTTAAATAAGAGCCTTTTTGAAACCCGAGCGCATGATCGACCGTCGGCAACCGTTGCATTTGCTGCTGGATTATTTTGTTGCTGCGTTGAAGAAAATGGTTTTCAAAGTTAGTGGAGTATAACAATGATTTGAATGCTGAAAAAAGGTATGTGTTAAAGACCCCTATTTAATGTGGTTGAAATGGTGGAACAAACAAAGTCAAAAATTCCCGGCTTCACGAAGATCAATCCTCACATGTTGAGTACCGTTGACAGAAGTAGTTTTCTTGACAGGTACCAAAGAACAGTAGCAGTGAAAACTTTCCGAGAAGACACGACCAACACGGATGAATTCTTGAAAGAAGCAGCTGTGATGAAGTCCATTAAACACCCCAATTTAGTACAGCTTCTAGGTAAGGACATTGTGCAAAGCCTTCATAAGTGAAACTTGGGAGAAAGTAAAAACGAGACGCGCTGGGTAAGTCCAAGACGTGCTAGCAGAACGTATGCGCTCCACAGACACGTGTATGCACTCCCTTCATTATTCCCCAGAAATTTGCGAGAAACGTGTGCTTTGACTGTTATTTTCGTGGTAGGCATGCCCTTAACCTTGGGACATACAAAGCAGATGACTTCTGAAGACAAACCCGAAATGTTTGTTGGTTGCATTATGGTGGTGACTTTGGGGCATTGTAAACGCTTGGTTTCTCGTTAGTTTTTGAAAAACAAGTTTTCTATCTTTCAAGACACGAATTGATCTGTGCCTCGTAATTAAAAACAACGACCCGCTTCAGGCTCTAGTCACGACGAATAACTTCCAAATGTATGCACTTACACCACTTTTACCTCACATCTGCGTGTATACGCTCATTGGCTTAAGTCGTGGGTGCACAACCTTGCGGGCGTGCGCCTTCGATACACATTTATGCGGCCGTGAACATTCAATTTTAAATAAAAGTTATGGCGGCCGTGCATTAATAAAAACCTTGTCTGCTGTATGAGGGTACTAAGTGTGTGCATGAAAACAGATGTTTGGAAGCAGGGTATAGGCTCAGTGTATGGAACCAGAACAGAAAAAATGCAAAAAATTGAAAAGAATGTCAACTCACTGGCGGCCGTAATTCATAAAAATAAACGTAATGCGGTCAGCAATAGCGAAAAGGTTGTGCACAGTGAACCCCAGGATTGCTAGATTTATATTTTCAAAAAAGCCAAACCTTACGTAAAAAAGGACAATTTCCCCCCACAACTCCAATTCACATAAAAATACATCTAATGTACTCACAGTGCCTCCACAAAAACAATTAAGTCAAAACTGTTTTCAGAATTAGTCACTTATGACAGAAAATTGTCCAAAGTTACTTCTTCAGAAACACCTGAATAAAAGTGTCTGAAAAATAAATAGTTACTTGAGCACCATCACTCAAATTTTGAACACTTCAAAAGAAGAACTTGCAGTTTAATGTAACAAGTCAAAATACATTCAAATACAAGTTACTTTTCATTTTGCGCCGACCCGGACTGCAATAACAAGACACATAGTACATACTGTACTTCTAAACGAATGACCACTTCATAACAAAACAGGGATTGTGGACGGATGACACAATGCTAAATAGGCTAACACTTGAATGCATAAGCAGCAAAAAAAGGATTCACGGCTAGGTAGAAACTAGTTGTATGTCGCTAAAAAATCCAACAGTTAAAAACTACAGGCGTGTCATATTTACAAGATCATTCGGAGATAAGAAACACTTATTTCCCAGAGGTTTTATTCTGCCTAAGTGTAAGCACTACTCAGCGCAGAGTTTGTTAAAGACATATACTGGCAACATAAAAGGCACTGTGAACACTGACCAGTAACACAGACAGTAAGCAATATTAGGAAAACAATATGAAGAGTTGGTTTGGTTACAAGCCATATCAACCGTATGGATTGTTACAAGCCATAACAAAACAACCATAAACAGATATGTGCACACACACAACCAATTACACAACGCGGCAAGCACAATCGCACACTCATGCTGTCTCGCTTTCACTACACAAGGCGAAACACACAGGGGAAGTGACTTTGAAAAAAGGTGTTGTCGTTGACAGTTTAGCCTTAAAGTATGGACATTTTTCAAAAAAGGCCAACAGAAAAAATTTTCGGCCAAAAAAAGCCAAATAGCCAAGCCAAAAATCGTACGGCCAATCTGGCAACCCTGGTGCACCTCTGGTTCAAGTGCTTTGGGCAGGTACAGTCTTCCGTCTAGTTTATCTTAACGTTGTCAACTTCTCCGTGAACGGCACGTTTTTCCGGGGGAGATCGGGATGTTCAGGGTTGGGGAAAAAACAACAGCAACAATTAGTAGTGGAGCGCAATCGTCCGCGCCAATCATAAATTATTGCGTTCCGCTCCATTATTTGGTGGGCGGCTGTGCAGTCGCGTAGCTTTCAAAAATTATACTGTATATTGAAAGCAGCTGTGGTGACCTTGTCGAAAAGTTCTAACTTCTTTTAAGAATTATGTATGGCAGTGGTTCCCAAACTGGGGGCAAATTACCCCCCGGGGGTAATATGCGATTCTTCGATGGGTAACGCGGTACCAAAATCACAATGTTTGCTCGGTATTATCACAATGTTTGCTCGGTGATCACTGCAGAAGAAATTTTCGAACTGAAATGCGAAAAACTTTTATTGAGTATAATACGACAGAATCGCTACCTTGATTTGGGTAACGGTTCGAACAAGTTTGGGAACCACTGGTGTATGGGTTTAACGACTATTAGGCTACGGAGTAAGCAAAACCATGCTAACCCTAAATAATCTTGAGAAAAAGCAACAAAAAAACACAAAAACAACATGAATGAAATTCTGGCTTGCAAGTTGCAACCAAGTGTCAATGTTGTGCCACTCGGCTTGATGCAACGTTCAGTATATGTTTGCAGTTTACGTTGCCTATTGGCCCGAGGCAGATTCGATCCAATGAAACTATTCCTGTTGAAACCTATGCTTTGACTTATCCAAAAGTTATTTGGACTTAAGATCTCTGCGTGAGGAATCTCGTGCCTTTTATCCTGGTTTAAGACTGTCGAAAACATCTGCAAAGACTGTCGAAACATCTGCAAAGAGATGCATTTTCCCGGTTTTTGTTAAAATCCAGGACAACCAGCAGATTTGCCGAGTTTGCAAAACAAAACAACTTGGACTACGTCACGAAGTTACGTGGCGTGGTTGCGTTGCAATTGTTGAAGAGACGATTTCGCTCTTCGTAAGATGTAAATTTAACTTCTAGTTGTCATCAGTGCACACGTTTTGTTGAGGAGACCATAACAAGTTGTGTGTAAAATTTATTTTGCTCGAAAAGAGGGAACGCAGATAAGCCTTGTGCTCAGCCTCAGGACACTACCCATGTAAACGGCAGATTTCGTAACCTGCTTTTCCGGTACATTCCTGAAACTTTATTTAAGACCTAAAGTTAAAATCCATTTGACCAATGCACAACTCAGTCAGCACAAATGTGTGAAACTGTTTGCAGGAGTTTGCACCAGAGAACCTCCATTTTACATTGTCACCGAATTTATGAGCCAGGGTAACTTACTGGAATACCTACGGCAGTGCGACAAGAAGATCATAAAGCAAGTCGTCTTACTGCACATGTCTGTGCAGGTTGCGATGGCCATGGAGTATTTGGAGCATAGGAACTATATTCACAGGTATTGTCTGTCAGTACATAGTCTTGTTTAGGCAACACCGCTCTGTCTTCAGTGTCCCGGATCGGCCAAATTTTTGATCCGGTCGTTGCTTGTGTTTTTCGGTAAAAGTCTGACGTCGTTGACAAACATGCGACTCCTGGACCTGTCAGTTGGTGGTTTGTTCAGGTCAACGAGCAATGAAATTATATGTGGTGGCGTTTCAGGACTCTCAGTTGGGCTTAACTAAATTTCTGAAAGATCTAGCATGCAAATATCTGTGCCAGCATCATTTACAATCTAAATTTCCAAAAGAAAAACTTTGGAAGACCTGCAGTCGTTATTGTGTGGATTTAAAAATTCACCGCGTAGAAGTCTTGGCGACCGTCGCCCATCCCGTTATCTGTGAAGTCTCCCGCCTTGTTGAACGTTGCCGTCACCAGAAACTTGACTGCAGATCACACCGCGATGGAAGTCGTGATAACTTCCGCGCGTTGCGTGTTACAGAAGCATCGCATAGTTGAATTACTTCCTGGATATCGCCGAGCGTGTCACGAGTTCTCGCAGCACCTGTTGCTGTGACAACAGCTGTTGTTATCACTGCATTCTGTGTTTGTTGGGAAGTTGATCTCAGAAAATAGCTTAAGTTGTGTGGTTCTGAAGGAGACTGTGACCTTGTGAGTTCACCGTCAATACATTCCATTTCATTGTGCAAGTAAAAGGTACTGTGTGTTGTTGGACGATCCGCGCGATTCAGTCGTGTGCATTTGATTGTGCGTCAGTACACCATCCGACATTCTCGTGGCCCCGTTTCGACGTCCATTAGAATTTTCTTGTTTTGCAGAGACCTCGCTGCTCGCAACTGTCTGGTTGAGTCAAACAACTCAGTAAAAGTTGCCGATTTTGGTCTTTCGCGTTTGATGGCCGCTGGCGACGATTACACAGCCAGGGCCGGCGCCAAGTTCCCTATCAAGTGGACTGCTCCAGAAAGTTTGGCATACAATCGCTTCTCTACGAAGTCAGACGTTTGGTGTAAGTGTTGCTTGCTGCCACCTACAATGCCAACCAGCGCTCTGACCTTTCAGAGATCGGGCAAAACTGGAGTCAATTTATTGTTGAGTTCGTACTCTGTGGGTCAATGGTGCGCATTTTGCAGTGTGAAAATGTAAGTGTTGTTTCGAAGTTACATGACGTTCGTGGCGAACTGCGCTTCGACCCGTGCACCTTATTCGACAAGGTGCTGGTACCTGCAAGGGTGCATCTGATCTTAGAAGAGGCGCTGTGACCAAAAAAAAAAAAACTATTGACAGCAACACTGTCGACTGTACTCCTCCGTTGTGACGTTGCACCAAGTAGTAAAAATTGTGGTTAGCAAATTCATCCGGACGTTTACGTTACGTAACTGCATGACTGTTCGTTTTCAGCTTTCGGTATTTTATTGTGGGAGATTGTAACCTATGGCATGTCACCATATCCTGGCATCGATCTTAGTATGGTCTACGAAAAACTGGAGAATGGGTACAGAATGGAAGCTCCGCCGTCTTGCCCCACGGCTGTCCACGCTCTAATGGTTGAATGTAAGCTGACAGAAACGTTTGGCATATATTTGCTGAATGGCGCTATCATTTTTTCAGTTTTAAGTAACCCTAACCTACTTCTTCGTTGCCTGAGTTTGATGTGATGTTGTTTCGAAAAGAGCTTTCTCGTAACAGAATTATACGATAAGACTCTTTCTGAGAATGTCACGAAGTTTCATCATAGTTCTGTGCAGTTTTTTTCTTTTGTGTTTATAACTCTTCTTACTTCAATTCGTATTGCTTTTTTAAATGTTCGATGTCTTGCATCAGGGGTGGGGACCCTATTTACTACCACGAGCCGCATAAATAGTGGATTATTACTGGCGGGCCGCAAATAACAGTTGATTTTATCCTAAAATTCTACCTTTATCTTACTACGAGGTATGGAGGTTTCTGATTACAACCTACCTTAAGTACCTGCATATCACGGAATTTCGTTTTGATGTGATTTTGTACTCCAAATTGGGTGACGAAAATAATGATGCAGGCCATATCAAATGTTCACGCAGGTCGCATTTGGCCCGCGGGTGCGCAGATTACCCACCCTGTCTTACATACTTAGTCAGGCGGCAACCCGCCGAGGCTTGTGTTCAATATCGACGGTTGCAGAGACGAAGAAAAGTGCTAGCTCCTTGTTGGGAGAAACTTAAGAAACCCGTCAGTTTTGTTGTTGAAATTTGTAAGTGGTCAATGTGATCGAACAAACGCACGCCACCAGGTTGGTCATGGGAGCCGTGCGATCGTCCCACGTTTGAAGACGTTCGTCGGACGTTGGACAATATGTACCACGAGTCAACGCCCGCTTCACCTAAAGCTGTAAAACCCCCTTCTCTGCCAAACAAGAAAAACAAGTATGCTATTTTTTCTTGCAATAGTTTGCTTCGACGTGTTTACCAGACAGTTACAATTGTAGCCAGTTGCGTTATATTTTTGTACACCGTAATCCCTCTTGTCTATGACGTGGCGTACAATGACTTACGCGCACCGACATGATGCTGACTCTTTGCTGGCGGACTTAGACGTATTTGTGGCGCATAGCTCCTTTTTGACGTAATGACAAAGGAATGCGCTACGCTTGAACTGCCACACACGTGCGTTTTGTCCACTAAGGTTGAACGACGGAACTGAACAAAAAGCAAGCCTTTTCTCCCAAACTGGCAACCACGAAGACAGCTCGTCGCCCTCCGAAACAACAGGTACTAACAATAATAAGTAATTCAACCCACCGCAGATGTAACGTTGTCGTATCGTTTAACGTAGAAGAATGTTTTGCGGCTGATCGGCTGTTTCTCTTCAGTTTGCGTCACAATAGGATGTACTGCGACGGAAAGTGCGTGTTGTGCAAACGTTCCGGACGTCTAGACCAGGGGTTCTTAAACTTGGGGACGCCCCCTTTGAAGCGCCAGATCCATAAAGGGGCGCGAAAGATAGCACAGCGTCTATAAGCTATGATTGGACATACTTTCACAACCACCTAGATTTACTACTAAAACTGCAGAAAATTGCGCAATGGCACCAATGAATCTGAAATTTTGAAAACGAAATATGCCCATCGTTTCGTCGTAAGATTCCGCAATGAGACTGCTGCAATTACACTTCAGATCAATGCGAATACACTACCATGCTGTACTACAGGCTAAAGAGTGACAAACTTGTCACTATGCATTCGTGCATAGCACGCAAAGTGTTTTTAGTAGTAAATCGCGATACGTTAACCTGGTAACAGTTGCCACTAGCGCAACATAAGCAAAACGTCAGCCGATAAAGATGCTAAAGTGAAGGTGATAAAGAAGTTTCGACTACCGGTGACACCGGAAAAACGTTCAAATTTGAGTTTCGTTATGATTTTTAGCATTGATTTGATCATGTCACCAGTTTTTTTAGTAATTAATCCAGTTGTATTGACATCAGTATGATATGAATTATAATCTGAAGTATGACTTGATACGTACCACAGCGAATGGTGAAGTCATACCTCAATGCGTGGTATGTTTGTAAACCTGAGCACCGATGCTTTGAGATCAAGTCGTTGGCAGTGTCATCTTCAAAGGAAAGACTTACCATCAAGATAAACCTTCGGCTTTTTTCAAAGCAAGAAAGACTCAAAAAATGAGGATTACGAGTAGTGAGTGCCTTCACCAATCGTCTACGGAAGTAATAGAAGAGTCTTTAGAAATGGTGAAACATTGTTAAAACCGTGCATCTTGAAAGCAGCCAGTCTTATGTTGGGGGAGACGAACAGCAAGAAGCTTGCAAAGATTTTTCACTCTGATTCTTCCATTAAAACACGCATCAGTGGGCTCGCAAAGGATATTGAGTGTCAAGTTATCGAAAAGATAGCGCTTCAGCTTTTATCGCCATTGAAGGTGATGATACAACTAATGTTGCCTAGTTGTTGGTATATTTTTGTTTTGTCGGATTTTCTTCAATTTAGGTGGAAATGCTGTTTTCAGACCCCTAGAAACGACTACTGAAGCAAAAGATGTGTTCAAAGTTGTCGCCCCGTTTTTTGACAATAATGTTATGAAACAGGATGAACTTGTGGGTGTCTGCACTGATGCCCCAGCAATGTTTGGATCTCAAAGTGGATTTATTGTCAGGATAAAGCAAAAAAGTCCCAATGCAGTTGGATCTCACTGCGTGGTCCAACTAGACCAGAGCCTTGGCCTCCAGAACACTATCTGCTGCAATGACAAACTTGCAGTAACCATACAAGCCGCCGATTTTGTCAGAACAAGTGCTGTCAATGAGAGATTGTTTGCCAAGCTGTGCAACGACATGGATTCCAATCATGATGGACGCAGCTGTTTCATAAATCTGTTCGGTGGTCATCAAAAGGTAATACGTTAGCCTGCGTGTGTGAAATGAAATGAGAGGTGAAGTGAAGGTATTTTTTGGAGCTGGTGGGAAAGAGGACCTTATTTTGTCGTTTGCATCAGGGGGTTTCAGATGGCGTTGGCATAACTCGTTCGAAGCCCTTAATTAAATTTACCCTTTCAGGGCAAGAATGTGAAACGTTTCAATGACTACGATGTTATCCATGTTTTCACGGCAAAGCAGGGGCTGTGACATCGTCTAACTCTAGTTCATAAAGGAAACGCAGCTTTATTTTTCAACCTGGATACTGCCCCTCTAGAAAAACCTAATTGGGCTGGAGGGCGAGCCCAAGACTGAAGTGGCTGCCCACCGACTTTTGAAACAGGAATTCGAAGCTATTCCCCAGACTGGGTGGCAGTGAACTTCCAGAATAGAAGATGACAAGGGATTCCTTTCGCCTTAACAAGGACATTCTTCCAGACGAATTGCAGGAGGAATTCTTGAAGATGAAATCCAACTCCACTGCAGATGGCGACTTACAAACCAATGCCACTGAATGATTGCTGGGCGAAAAATGCGAACATAATGTATGAGAGTGAGTAGTGTGGTTTCACGTACACTTCTGAAGTGCGATATCTGCTGCAAAGCATCGGAGTAAACCTTTGATTTCCAGAAAGAAGCTACATCCCGTCGATGAAGGTTAATTGCAAATAAATTGTTGTTCTGTTTGATGCTTTTGGTTTTGCAATAAGATGGAGCGCGAATTTTGTTGTCATCGTCAAAGGTACATGCAGGGCCGGTCTTAAGCCGATGCAACCGACGCAGTTGCATTGGGCCCCACGCCTCTGCGGGCCCCGCGCCATGGTGTTTTGGTAGATTATTCATTTTTGCCAGATACACCTTACGCTTGAGAATTCAGTAGAAACTCCATATAAACTTCATTGTTAACAAAGAACGCTCTCGTCAGAACTAGCAAATTTCCTGTCGAACGTTAGGAAACGTGCTCAATTCTTGTGTTAGTGCTGTACTGCATATCTGCGCTCTACCACGATCGTAACACGATGACGTCATAAAACCACTCCTCAGAGGGGCCCCGCGCCCAGGTCTTGCATTGGGCCCCGCATCTGCTAGGGCGGCCCTGGGGACATGTCTCAAAGTTTAAGAACTCATGGTCTAGACCAGCTATGTCCAACCCGCGGCCCATTCGAAGATTTTGTGCGGTCCGGTTTAGGTTTTCGCTGTGGTGAAAATATTCTAGATATTGACAATCTGCCCTATTTTGATAATCTTGTATTTTACAATTTATATGCAGGTGGTCCTCAGTCCCATTTTATCGCCTATTTTACCATTGCAGTTAGGATTCGAACGCTTTCAGTACATTAGTTGAAGCTAAATTCACTTTGATAAGATCAAAGTAAGTAAGCCATTTAGTGTGTGGCCCACATTACTGTGTCATTCAGTGTGCGGTCCTGGTTAAGATAGTGATATAGTTTTTGGCTCAGTAAGCCATTTGGGTTGGACATAGCTGGCATAGACTCTTACGGAGAACTGCCTTTGCACTCTTCCAGTGATGCGTTTTCGCACAGTTCTGCGCACAGCCTCCACTCCCACGAAACGGCAGTGCGGGCAATTACCTTCGTTAGCTTTATTTTCTGTTATTAAAACTGGAAAACATGTGGTGGCTGAATGGTTAGGCGTCCAACACTCGGTTGTAGTGTTGAAAGATCTCAGGATTTTCTTTTAAACTCTCGCAACGTGCGAAGTCAGTGTTAGCTTCCGGATATCCACGCTCCCATGTGTGACGGAGACCTCTTGTTTCACTTGCTTTTTACAAATTTGTGTTTGGTGTTCCAAGATGTTAATGGGCACAACAGTTCGTGAAACCAGCTAGCCGCGCAAAACAATATATTTTCCGTGCTGTTTACTGATATCGAAGTTATTATCAAACATGTAGCAGATTTAATATTGTATGTTTTGTGATCGCTACGCTCTGTCGTTAACCGGTTCCATCTGCTTTTCTTTTCATGTAATACGGCATGGGTGACATGCCTCCGTAATGAGCCAATGAGCGAACACACGGCATTGCGCGTCAATTCTTGAACGTTTTTTCGACATATGCTGTTGATACACTGGTAGTTTTGTTACCGATTTAAAACCCGTTGTTCTCACTGCTGCCTAATAGAGGTATCATACTTTGTTGTTGCTGTAATTGTACGGAGTATAATCCTGTGCATCATGTGCCTCTTCTCGATAACGTGGAATTTGTAGAATAAGGTCTTGTGTTAAACCTTTGTTGTGGTTAATGTGGAGGTCAACCTGCTTAGCCGAACCAGCGGCTTCTGCAGCACCATGAGTGACGCGTGCCGACTGATGTTTGACCTCCGATTATTTTAATTTTGTCTTGTGACGTTAACAGACACGACGTCAATGTCGTCAATATCAAGTAACGTGTTGCTCCTCGTCCAAAACACTCAAAACATCCGTTGTTTCCAAGTTTTTACGTTATTTGTTTCTCTTTGAAAAGCACAAAAAACGTTTGTTGTGCAGAAAACTTAATAGCTGCAATCGCTTGATTTTAAATGAGATTTTTTGCTCCAGGGCAACGTTTATCACCACTTTCTACCAAGAAGCATAATCATATTCCCTCTGCAGATCCACCCAATTCTTGGTGAGCTTTATTGTCTAGCGGATCGTTTAGCCTCAAGAGATACTGAATGTTTATTTCTTGTACATTATTTCCCGCCAATTTTTAACTTGAACGCGGCATATATCTGTAAAACTAAGGATAGGTGCGCGTTCTCATTGTCAAGGAAATTAAAATGTTGAAATATTTTCTTGATACTAATTTTCGTCGTTGCAATCAAACTAACAATTACATTTTACCAGGCAAAACGGGTCTACACTTCACTCCGACTGCAGTCAGTCTTTGGGAGTTTCTACCAACAACGAACCGATCGTTGCGAAAAAAGCGGCCAAAAAGAAAAGGCCGGCGCCGCAACCTCCCGCTCGACTTAGTTCCTTTACCAAAGCAGACCGGAACGTACAAAAGCATCAGCAAATCGCCAGTAATGTTTCGACTTTTACAGGTGAGCTGTCTGCAGCCCTGAAAAACTGTATGCTTTGCATGAGCGTGGCTTCGCATTGAATGCTTGTATACCCGTCACGTATGCTCTCAGTGGTAGTCTAACGACTAGTCAGTTGGTTGTATTACAGCAGGGGTCTCCAAACTTGTATGTCAGAAGGCCACATAAGCTATTGCACAACAGTTGGAGGGCCGGATATCTTACGTAATGTGATTGTTTCGGGATATGTTCCATATTCTACCAAATCAATAAACGTTTGGCTTCGCGGGCCACATTCGGCCCTCGGTCCGTAGTTTGGAGACCCCTGTATTACAGGAATATATATATATATCTATATATATTTCACTTTGTTAGAAAAACTTCTGCTTTGCTGTTTTCACTTCGTGACCCAAACGTTTGAAACGAGTCAGACGATGTACTTTCTTGCTATATGGCCAGGCCGCCGTGGGCAAAGCGCAGAGTTTTATGAAGAACATCGGAGACAAGGACTCACGCGAAAATATCATTAAACCGTGAAGGTCACAGAGTAATGAACAACAAAAACGAAATCCGAGAAAATAACGTTTGGTTAACAGTGCCACTGTCTGGTGCTATATTCCGTTCCACTGTAACAAGCTGTCTTATCCCTTCACCTCTGATTTTCTTTTTAGACAGTTTCATAACTAAGATTGAGTCGTCTGTTGGCAATATGCCCGCATTTTCACCACGAGATGATGTCGCGAATAAACTTTTTCGTAACTGTCTCTGTGTTCCAATTTACTTTATTTATTCATTTGCTTGAATTGTTTCAATTATTATTTTCTTTTTTTGGCTTCTACGATTCCAAGAAACAGTTTGTCAGATAGTTAATATGAACTTCCTGAGAGTTTGTTAACTTAGGTTATAATTGTACGAGTAATTGTAATAAAAAGCATTTGTGTTTTCGTCTGGGCTAGAGTAGCTTGAAATACTTTTGTCAACAGTATTGCGACCTAATTCGCGCACGTCACAATTTTACCACTTTCTGCAGCATCATCGCAGAAGCACGCCAGCTCTTCACACCACTGCCGTCAGATGTCACAAGGTGAAGGAGGTACCAGTGACTCGTCTGAGGATAGTGGATCTAACGGCTTTCACAGAAGTGTCAGCATGGACAGCGACGCTTTCATTAGTTCGAAATTAACTGGTGAGCAGAAATGCTTTTGTTGAGTTGTATTTTACTGTTTCTGTACGAAAAGGTGCACAGTAATGGCTTACGATGTGGTTCATATCATTGTGAAAGACGCTGACGTCCTTGGTCATCATCGCTGGGTGACACTGCGTGCGTTTTTTGGTAGTTTTGCTTTTTTATCTTAGTTTTTTATTTGTTAAGATTTTAATACAAAACAGTTGCATATCCGACTCCTAGACCCATATAGGGGATAAAATGAAAAAATCGAGCTTGTTTTGATACGAACAACAGCAATGAGCGGCTGAATAGTGATCACTGAGACAGAGGTTTCTCTCTAATCTTTTACGTGCATGAGTGGCGCTGCCTTGTAATGGGTTCACTGTCTATCGAAACCCACACGCAGTAAAGCGTTATTGACCATCGCTTTATTGTGTTTGAGAAAACCTCAATCGCGGGTAAAGTTTTAATCCCCCCTTATCTGCCGCAGGTAGTCACAGCGAAATTTCTTTCAACAATCTGAACATCAACAATAGCAACGTGGAAGTCGTTTCTGAAAACCCGTTCCAGGAAAACCTGCACGGCCATTTTAAAGAAAAAAAATCGCTGCTGTCGAAGATAATGCCGCGGTTTAAGCACAAAAAAAGCTCCTCCACCGATGCTGATGGTATGGTCGTTACGTTTCAATATTTGATTCGTGCTTCTCGCGAGTGTCAAGCTTTTTGCATCCGCCGTTTCTGTTTCACTGCAAGTGTTTTTATGGCGACTGTCTTGTTCTCGATCTTGGCAAACGGCGGTTGCTGTTACTTTGCAGACGAGGAGTCGGTTGCTTCTCTCCCTGTCACGCCCAAATCTCAACAAGACAGTTTCTTCTCGCGCTCGGGCGTCAGGAGGTCGTGGAGGAAAGTCACGAGCCACATGGCGTCGAGAAAGTCGAACACGAAACGACCCGATTCACCCGAACGCGCCGGAACTCATTCCGACGACTCGAGTGGTTCGGCGCCGTCAGGCGGAGGCAGAGCTGTGCAGGTTGACGCGAAAACACCTTTCAAAGGCATGGAAGTCGTCCCGAGTTTCGTTTTTCCGTCGGTTC
>Ga0210059_1006014_pt1 | contig 19490 bp, 12 predicted proteins | sample Ectturendosymbi2_FD_188042 | JGI IMG/M metagenome (GOLD analysis project Ga0210059, IMG submission 188042) | Ecteinascidia turbinata endosymbiont from Florida, USA - Sample 2 (SPAdes) (version 2) | ecosystem: Host-associated > Tunicates > Ascidians > Unclassified | place: Key West, Florida... | reverse complement strand
ACTTGTGCGAATAATTAGTCAGAAACGTTTCTTCGGTTCATTAGATGAGCTGGCCTTGTTTGTGAAACCTGATATAAAATAGTCAATGGTCGCATAAGCGTTCGCAGGGGGGAATGCCCGTTTCCCCCCTGGAAATTGGGATTAAGAACCAAAAACTTCTCGAAAAGGCTGAAGTCGGCATCCTAAATTCCGATTGATTGATTTGATTCTTGCAATGACAGTTTTTTGCTGGTATGAAACTCACATCGCACAAGAGTCAGGTTCACAGTTATAGTGTCATGCAGCGATGGGCTTGCAGTTCACTGATGTCCATTACTGCCTGCAGAGGCGGGTTGCGAAAGTCGCGAGAAAATTGTTCTACTGTTGGTCTTTATTGCGTAACAATACCGTGGCAACACACCTGCAAAGGTTCACGTTAAATTACGTTAGCAAGCGTTTTGTTGCATGAGACTCTTGAACGCACACATCTCGGTAGGTAATACAGCGAGACAGTGACATGCTGATAGGGGTAAGCCACGTACATTTGTACGTTGTGAAAAGAAGCATGGTTGAGTCTGTAGCAATGCTTCCACAAGTTTGAAAAATCCATTATTAGTGTGAGTGTGACTAATGTGCCTGAGTGCCAAACTACGCTTATGCAGGCTTCTTTTCATGCAGTATAAAATTGCGTGGCTTGTTAGAATACGTCTATGCAGGCTTGTGGAAATACGTCTTAATTGTTAAGGTTCAGTTCTGATATCTGAGTGAATACTGAGTGCAGAGCTATATTTGCTGTGGAGAGTTTTCATACTTCATCTGGTCAATTTTGCAAAACCTGCGTGGTGTTCCAATTTTAGTAACTTTATCCGCAGTCGTGTCAACATACAGGTCTACTTAATTGTCCGGCTTGTGTAGCAAGGTTTCATTGATCGCTTTGGACGAGATCCCAGACTTTTGCAGCTCTTGTTTCTAAGTGATCCTGACATGTCTTGCTGGCTGATACCGCAATTAGGGGGAGAGCAGCCAGCAATCCCCCCAAAAAAATTCAAAAACATGTTGAGTTGTTAGTTCAGTTGAATATATCAGCTGGGTGCGGCCCTGCTTGCTAAGTAAAAGAAAGTCATAATTTGTGTTTTCGTTGAAAACCATGGCAATCCAATGCTTCTTTCTTTACAAATCATGGCAATGCTTACTTGAAAAGAAATTCCCCTCGTTGAAAATCTGCAGATAGCCTACTGTGTAAATTGTCGTAATACTAATATACCTGGCTACTGCTGCCAACAAAGCGTTTTTTTGTGATTGTTACCGTAACATGGGCATTTTCTTTGTAGTGTAGAAAGGATAAAGTCCATTTACATTACATCGTCAGCGGTGTTCCCTCTGAGTGCGCAAATACTCAGGACCACCAGAACTGTTGCGCAGTGAAATCTCATTCTCGCGCACTTGCAACATTCCAAAGCAATGGAAAAGCACGCAAACAAGAATCTATTTTAATTATATGTTATTTTGTTCGTATTTTGATAAGATTGTATATTTATTATATAATTCACAAAGTTTGCAATTCATTGAAAACTCCACTTACTCAGCCCTAAAATTATCATGCTCACTAAAACAAATATTTGTTCAGTGCAAAATTATCTTAAGAGGGAACACTGATCATCAGCACTTTGAAAATGAAAAACAAAATGTCGACGTTGCCCCTCCTGGAAAAAGTTCTGCGGACGCTCATGAATGATCGTGCTTTCTCGCTTTCGCTTTTTGTTACTTTCGTGCTTTCACTCATTACGAATAGTTTGTTTTATTCCGTTCACTTAATTTCGGTTGCAAAATAAGCAGAATCAACCCGCTTCTTGTTCTTATTTCATCAAAATTACCTGCAATAACATATATTATACACAAATTACTATTTTTATTTTACTTCGCCTCAACCCAAAGAAAATTGACCTGCCAAACACGAAACGCTTGTAATTGAAATGGAAAACAGCTTCAAAACTTTATCCTCTCTGCCGCTATTGAAAATACTCATGCTACATATTGTCGAAAAACATTTAGCATTATTACGATTAAAGAACGAATTATGATGAATGAGGGGTTAAAAACGGCGCAGTTCATTTTTATTTTCGATGACAACTGGCCCCAAGCTTTAAAAGTACTGTGGGCTCCGTGCCAGCACTGCACAAACACTTTCGATTGAAAGTGTAAGTTCGTAGGCGTAGCGCGGGACCCCCTTTAGCGCGGGGCCCGATTGGAAGCAATCGGTCCAATCGGCTGAAGGCCGGCCCTGGTGACCAAGGCTCCCACTGTGGGTTTTTTCGACCCACATCTTCTTTTTTAGTGACCTGGGTGTCTATGGGTTTGATTATGAAAAAGGGTGTTAAATCCTTGCTTTTTGAAGTGATAAATTCATCAGCAACTTCGGTGTGCCCGATAATATAATGATAACTTTATATTCAACCGTGAATGTTTGCGCTGCAAGAGAAAATTTGGAAGAGGAAGTATAATTAAATTAGCATGGGCGTCCGCAAGGGGGAAAAAACGGCATTTGCCCCCCCCTCTGGAAATTGCGATTAAGGACCAAAATTTTCTAGAAAACCTTAAGTCAGTAGCTTAATTCCGATTAATTGAATTAAAAATTCTTGCAAAGACAGTTTATTTGCCGGTTTGACACTCACACTGCACAAGATCCAGGTTCACAGTTATTGTGTCACGCAGTGATGAGCGTGCGGTTCACTCACGTCCCCTCCTTCACCTACAGAGGCGGGTTGCGAAACTTGCGAGCAGATTGTTCTATTGTTGGTCTTTATTGTGTAACAGTAGTATGGCAAGAAATCTTCAAAGGTTTTAAGATACTGTAGCAGGCAGGCGTTTTCTGCCCTGTTGAGCGCAGACTTGGCAGGGAATGCAGCGAGACGTGAGTGCTGATAGCGGCAAGCAACGTACATTCCTACTGTGCGAAAAAAAACGTGAGTGAATCTGTAGCATGGTTCCACAAGTTTGAAATATCAATTGTTGGTGCGAGTGTGACCGATGCGTCAAAATACACATGCGCAAGCGTCAAAATACACATGCGCAAACTTCTTTTCCGCGCAATATGAAACTACGCGGCTTGATAGAATACGTCTTTGCAGGCTTGTGGGAATACGTCTTAATCGGTTTGGTTCTGACATCTGAGTGAATACTGAGTGCAAAGCTCTATTTGCTGTAGCGCGTTTTCATAATTCATATGCTGAATTTTTAAAGCCTGCGTGGTGTTCTAATTCTAGTAAGTTGTCCGCAGTCGTGTCAACATAAAGGTCTACTTAATTGTCCGGTTCAGGGACCGAGTTTATGGGGGGCGGGGGGGATATGTATCCCCAACTTTTGGAAAGGGACATAATATTTCATGTTACTTTACTGTACTTTTGGAAGCGTTTCTCCAGCATAAAACCAGGGAATAAATGAGAAAAAGGACCATTATCACTGGATTATCTGTAGACACAGCATACAGATATCTGTAGACACAGCTTACACTAAACTGAATTATCATGATTCTTGAAAATTGTGTTGGTTTATTTGAATTACCGAATCGATGTGCACATGAACTTCGTTCAATCACGAATTCCTGCGCTGGTCTGTAGCCCGCAATCAGAATACGTTGCCACCAGGCGCGTAGCCAGGGGGGGCAATGGTCACCAAATTATGTCAATTCCATAATGTGCCCCCTATTTTGCCAATTTTACAAATAGGTCGTACTGCGGTGAAGTGAACATGGTGACGTCATCGAAACGCAAACAATAAGGATTGCTCCCCAAAAAGTTTTCTAGTAAACTCGTTCCCTGTTCCGGTTTGTGTATGATGAGCGTTCACAGTTAAAAAATTAGCAAACCAACGCTTCATTGATTGCTTTGGACGAGATCCTAGACCAGCTATGTCTAACCTGCGGCCCAGTTTAGGTTTTCGTTTTTGTAAAATATCCTATACACTGACAACCTGTCCTGATTGTAATAGTCTTGAATTAGAGATTTTTGATGCAGGTGGTTTTCAGTGCCACTTCATTATGTCTGTTACCATCTCAGTTAGGATTCAAACACTTTCAACACATCAGCTTAAGCTAAATTTAGTTTGTTAAGGTCAATTTAAGCCGTTCAATGCGCAGCCCTCATTAATATGTCATTCAGTGTGCGGGCCTGGGTAAAACACTGACATGATTTTTGGCTCAGTAAGTCATTTGGGTTGGACATAGCTGTCCTAGACATTTGCAGCTCTTGTTTCTAAGTGACGTAGAAAGTCTTGCTCGTAGATCCAGCAACCAGGGGGAGGTCAACCGGGAAATTGCCCTCATCCCGAAATCTTCAAAGACATGTTCGGTTATTAGGCACAGCATCAAGCTACAATCATTTTCCGCCCCTTGAAAATTATATCTGGGTGTGGCTCTACCTGCTGGATAAAATAAAGCCATGATTTGTGGTTTCGTTGAAGACAATGGCAATGCTTACTTCAAAGAAGCACCCTGCGTTGAAATCTGCAGTTAACGTAATGTGTCAATTGGAAATTATCACAATATATATTGCTATTGCTGTCACCTAAGCGCATTTTTTGTGACTGTTACCGCAAGGTGGAGCATTTTCGTTGCGGTGTGGAAAGGTAAAGCGTTTTGTGAACGTCCATTTACCTTGCATTGTCAGCAGCTTGAAAATTATAAGCAAAATTTCGACGCTGTCCTCCCTGAAAAAAATTCTGCCGACGCCCATGCACACGATCAACACTGATAGGAACAAAGCACTTTAACAGCGCCCAACTGGGTCTGCAACGGCGCTCAGAGTCATGCACACTGTTTCGATCAAAGTTCCAAATGCTTTGCAACGCATTTATCATGAGATCGACAGCCGATTAATTTTCCTGAATTTTAAAGCAGGATTTTGCGACTAACGTTTTACCAGTTGTATGCCTTACTTTTTGTATGCTTGGTTTGCACACATGGTCTGCATACTGGAACAAGTAAGTAAAGAAATCGTAGGGCATCACAAAGCACACGGAAAGTTTTCGTTGTTATGCAAAACCAATAATGATGAGAGGCGTACACTGACACAATGCATCAACAACATATCAGTTGGTCACATAAGTTAATAATTGAGGAAAAACGAAGATTTGTACAAAACATCAGACGTTTGAAGAGACTGAATCAAAAAGTTAGATGAAGGTGCACAACGCAAAAAGCGGTACAAATTATAACGATCGATTAGGCATCAAAAGTCGTGACACGATGGCTAACTTGGTGTGGGCGAAAACTTAAATTTTAGGGTATATGCATAATTCGGTAGGCATTGTTGTATACAGCTTGTAAGCGCTTCATACTAGTCCGTGTGTGTTTGCTCCACAGCTGGCAAGCATACATTGGCATGCAATAGGCACGAAATAGTGTTTTTTACTGCAGGAGAGAACTGATCGAAAGTGCCTCCGAGTTTGTTTTCTGCACAGCACAGTGATTTCACTTGTCTCTGAACATCGTCATCATCATCCTTCAGTGAGGCATTTAATAACACACCGAAGCATTTCACTTGGTCAAAAAATGGTACACGTACACCATTCAGAAAAACATTTGATGGAGCAAGTTGTTTATAACTTTTGGGGCAAAAAAGAATACCAATTGAACACCAATATTATTTTCAAAAAACATTATATGCCTATTGGTAAACATATTTTAGTTATTTTCCTCAGCCTTTTTGTCATTAGGGGTACATGCTAATTTATCGGAATACTGATGGGTACATGGTCAGGTAAAGTTTGGGAATCCCTGAGTTAGAATAATGGCTGACTATTCTCTTTCAGTTCGGTTATCGCCATATAAGTAGCCCGGCCGTTTGCACAGAGTGACAACGGCCCTGCAAAGACCACTAGTCTGTTAGGTTTCAGCAGACCTAAATAATTTGATGCTAATAAATAGGATTTCCTCTGCATCCTGTGGTTTATTAAGGGGTTAAGGGAAAAGCGGCATTCCTTCACTTCTTCGTATGGGAAAGACCATATTTTTCGATGTGGCACCAAAACGTTGGTGGTATGTTGTCGTTTTTTGTGTTTTGGATTCTCAACAGAAAACGCTTTGACTGTTCTGACTGATGGAAAGACGAAGATTTTTAGAGAGCTTTCCCTTCTTTTTTTGACTTACGCTGCATGTGAATAGGTAAGTTGTTGCGAACTTTTAGGTATACAACTGGTCAAGCGAAGATGAAATATGCTCCAAACCAGTTGCGTGAGAGCGCATGTCTCCAGGTCACAGTTGCAGGCAGAGATGTAAAACACATTTCAGCATCCTTATTTATAGGTTAAATTGTGTTACATCCTGCCTACGTGATTGGTGTCAAGAACTTCGTTGCTCAAGTTCCATTCAATGTTAACGACAGTGACTTGATTTCTATGAGCCGTGAGCGTCAGTTTAATCTGCAAGGAAATCTAACGGCTGGTTACCATCCGTGTATCACGTTACCCTATAGTAAATCTTAAAGGTCATTGCATATTTTCACAGAATTTCGGCATACGGTAAACTCACGCTACTGGCTGTCTAGTCGTTCAATAAGCCGATCTGTCGTGATGCGTGCCCCAGACGTGATTGTCACGTATGAGGCTACGTCCGCATATCTAACGTAAAATTAAAGTGACCTTTCTCAGGACGTCGAGTGTTTAATCGAAAAGAATGTTCGATATTTTAGGAATCTGCTGTAGCGTTTAGTGCTACAAGGCATTTTCTCCATTTTAAAACTTACAACATGAGGTGACATGCTCTTGTTTTTTGCGTAGTAATAAGAAACCACTTCATGTAAGCTTTTGTGCGGGCCATCGAATTGGTAAAATAGCATTTCATTCCATCTTTATTAGTTCAACTCGAGGCGCCAACCTTCCGTGTTACGACTTATTTACCATGACACCAATACCACGTCACGTAGTGGGCATTCAAGCACTTTTTGTAGTAAACTGTGTTAAGAATTCGAAACCACTTCATCTAAATTAGCACTCGCAAGGCATTTAAAACAACTGTTGGTCCTCAATACGTGTTCTTTTAACTGTCTCAATGTTGATGCAGGTAATGGCATCAGCATATCAAAGCAAAATTTTAAACTTGCTCTGCAAGAACGTTTTCACTGAAAATTCAAAAACATTTAAACAAAAGTCTTCCCTTCCTTGAATAAAACTTTCTTCTGTACACTGAAAAACGTTTTCTCTGTAAAACTTCACTGCTCATCTTCACAATTACCCCACTTAACTTCGGTGAATAACTCAGTGCTAACTCATACAAAAATGTGTCTCTGTTTTCTCCGAAACTGTGTAATCAAACTTTTAGTTTTCTTCAAGGACCGATTTCGGGGTGCGTACAGGTTTGACAGACTCTTAGATTTTTGCCCCAAGCAAATTTGTTGGATCTCTTTCATGATGCTTTATTTTCTATAAACAGAAACTAAATGTTAAACGAGCAGAAACGAACACGTGACTTGACGCACAATAAGGAAAATCTTCGGTTACCATGCGCAACTTTGGGTTGATTATTGCAATTCATACTTTTGTCACAAGTTAACATTCGTTACATTGACTGGTGTCTAATGATTTCATCCGGAACCTTTAAATAAGTACACAGGTTTCACTTCGTTGTGCTTCGTTTGTGCGCGAACATCAATACTGCATCTTTGGCTTAATTCCTGTTATGCAGCGAGAGCACGTCTGCATGTACTCAATTTCGCTCATGCAATCTGTTCGTGCAAAAAGCTGGGTCAAGCATCATTTAGTTGGGGTAATACCCCCTCTTAAACAGATTGATGCTGCCTAAGCAACTAGAAGAAGAGCGTACTTTTATGGCACTTCTTCTACAAATGTATTTGGTCCGGTAAGTTAGATTTTCAGCCAGGGACTACAAATCCTGTTCTATAACTGGTAGGTACCATAGATCGGCTTAGGACATTGGTTTTGCAGAAAAAATGGCAATTGATTTATTGGTCACAGTTCACACCATATCCGAAACTGTAGTTCAACCCAACAAAATTGGAATCATGTATAAAGATTTCAACACCTCAGTACGCAAAACTGTCGTCCATTTGCAAATTACCTCCTATCGTTTTGAGATAATGTCGCCTGTAATGAAAGAAAACCCAAACAAAAAATAGGAGAATCCAATTGACAGAAAGACGCTGCAAAGTATTTAATTTTTTCAATTATCTACGTACTTATCTTAGACTCGAGTCCCACATCACAGGTGTTAGTAGCAGCCCACAAAATACATAAACAATAATCGTTACACAGCACGGTGCGAGCGTTAGTTCATTACTAAAAACGAACAAGTGCTTCAACACAATGCACTACCGGCTGCTGCAGTCTCCGATCAACACAACAGAAACGTTACATTATGGGTATAAAATGAAGACATGTAAAAAGCATCATACATTTGAGGTAAGCAGATAAAAATGTTAGTTGAAGATGCACAGCACAGAACAAACGGACACAAGCTGTTTCTACTTAAGGTTTTCAATATTCTGACAAAATAGGTAACCCGACGCTGATGTACACTGACATTCTTTGAGAATTTAATGCAAAAATTGGAAATCGTTGTCATTGTAGACTATCTGCAGTCGTTTATCGTCCGATTGTGTGTATCTGTTACACAGTTGTGAGGCATACATTGATATGAAATAGGCTTGAAGCACAATGTAATTTTCAGTTGTTTACTCCTGAGCGAGGCTCAGCCTCTTCGGTAGCTGAGCAGTAAAGTGGTTTATAATACCTTCGAATGCCATTTTTATCCTTAAATGAGGCATAAAGCAATACACCATGATATTTCACTTGTTTAGCAAGCTCAATATCCACTTTATTTAGATGGATACTGGATGCTTTTGTTTGCTTATAAAGTGGGTTGGAAAAATACTGCCAATACACTTTCACGTTTAGCAGCATGGTCGCAAGGCTTCACGGAAAGGCACTGAGGAACGCCTACGCTGAAGTTAAACCGAACGCACATGTGTCATCAGCAAACACTAAATGGAAACACATTTTCACCAGCCCATTCTTCTCTGGTTCAGCCCAGCTTAACTGAGAGTTTATCAAAGTAAACAGCAAATAGATATGAACTTAACTCCCCCTCACCTGAACCCAATGGATACAATGAAGAAGACCGACAGGCAAACTTCAGCTGTATGATCTGGCAATCGTTCCATGCTCACTTGCATGCAAGCCCGTAGCCATGGGGCATTCGGAAGAAGTGACCCCCAATTATTTTCGTGCCACTTCAAAATTTGTTGTGTCCAGAAAAATTTATTTTAAACGCACAATAAAAACACAAATATTTTCCCCTAAAATGTATTTTGCCCCCAAACCTTAAAACCTGGCTACGGGCCTGCTTGCGTAGTCTGGTTCCTATACCAACGTACCAACATTTTGACCGTGCACGTAAGTATCATGCGTGTAATCTTAACAGGCCACAGACGTCTCCTAGACGCAGAAATCTGGCCTGGTGTGTTCTCATATTGCGGCACACACAGATAGAAGTACTACTTTGGGTTTTAAAGCCAAGCTTATTTTGTACAACCTCCTTACAGAACAAAAAGTTTGTGATGACCTTCATTCCAATTTCATGTTTTTTTCGTACAGCTTGTACAGGTCTCACGTATTCGTAAACTTTTTCCCATGAGGAACTCAAATGTATGATCATTTTGCCATTAGTTTCTTTCATCGACGTCTACCCATTATACAGCCCCTCTCTTGTTGGCGTTACACAGTCTGAGTTCTTTCAAAGTTGCCATGATGTGCAACAGCGCAAACATATTGCATTTACTGAAGGTCTTAACGATCACCGCAGCAACAGGTCAAATTATAAGTACACTGTAGATCAGGCGCGCAACCAGGGGGGGGGGCATTTGGGGCATTTCCCCCCCCGAAATTTAGCAATTTTGACATTTTCGCAGAAACTTTCAAAGAATAAAGATGAAATTTTACATTCTAATCATTTCAAAGAAATGTCCCGTTTGAATTTTTCTTTGTACTACTGGTTAATTATCTCCTTACAACATTTATCTTGAAACAGGCCATTTGATTGAAAATTTCGTAAATGATTGGTATTTTAACCAAAAATATGCTGGAATTGTCAAAATGTTGGAGATAGTTTAAAATGTTGCTATTTCTAAGGTATTTTTTTATCCTTTTGTTGTTGTACAACTTTTTTCTGAGACAGGCTTCAATTTGGCCTCATAAAACTTTATAACATTAAGGCACTGTTGAACCGTGCAAACTGCTGAAACTTTCAAAATGATAAGAGAAATCTTGACATGTTGGTTGTTATTAAAAGAGTTTGTGGTCACGTCAAACCGCTTGTTCTTCTACAACCTTTTGATTATTTTTAGGGCCAAAACGGATCACCATATTAACGTGGTACATTTCAAAGTTGTTTAGTTGCATTTTCGGTTCCAAACCTCATAGTTTTTAACTAAATTTAGCGTGAGGGCTGCTTCATGATTTAGTCTTCCTGGGTTGTTGCTGGTATCAGGGCTTGGGAAAAAGGGTTTAGTGAAGTGTCATGCGAGTGTCAGTCAAGTGTTGAACGCACCTACCTAAAACACCACTTTGGCTCCAAATGAGGCTATACCAGACCCTAAATTTTGCAACCAGGGCACGACATGAAAGCTCATAGCCGTAAATTGTTTCTAAAAACTTTCGTGGATGCCAGATAAGGCCTTTTTGCCCCAGACACACCTGATCCGTTATGCGCCAAAGACACAAGACACCTGATCCGTTTTTCCCGAAATAGTAGCATTCAAAGATCCCCTCACCTTTGACACAGGCTATCCCTCAAGCTTGTGATCTTCATTTGTGATGGAAATTCAAACACATGCTAGAGGAATAGGGCTAGAACGAATTTTCTAAAACAAGACGAAAAGTTTGGAAGGTTTACTAGTAGCCTATACATCTGCCACGCTAAAGCTATGACTACACTCAGCTATAGTTGAGTATGGAACTAGGTAGTGTTCCAATTCGGGACAAAATTTAAAAACCCGGTTTCGGGTAGCTGAGGAAAAAAGATTTTTCGGGTTTTGAAATGAATGCGATTTTGAGGGATAAAAGCTCAACATCATTTAGATCTGGGGTCTCACACTCAAATTGCTCCGTGGGCCAAATTAGGACCTACAAAGTAACCCGAGGGCCGCATTATGATGCTGACGCAATAATGGCGGTACCTCAACCTTACAAGAAACAGCTTTTACATCTTACTTCCTGCGAAAGGTATCGTGAGTTACAGGCAAATAATTTCTAGCCGTCTCTACGTTCGTTTAAAAGTCTCAACATTCGTTTGAAAGGATCTTGTTCACTCGCTGGCCAAGCGCTTTTAAACACCGGTGAATAAACTAAATAACTTGGGTGTTGTTTGTATTTCCGCATCGCGGACCGCAAAAAATGCCCTGGTGGGCTGTGTGTTTGAGACCCTCTGATTTAGATACTAGACCTGCTACTGTTGGTCACTGCGCAGTTTATTAGCGAATTATTAATTAAGTTAAGCACAGTGTTCTAATGATGTTTGTAATACTGACGCATGGCAATCAAAGCATACTCTCGGCATTCAGTGAGCTTCCGAGTTTTGTGGCAAATAGTCCTGTGGCTGAAGAAGCCCTCTCTGGTTCCACTGATGTGGGTTTGTTTATAAGTAAGGCATGGTACAGTTTTTACAGTTTTTCAAGGTTATTTGACCTCTTCTTTGTAGCCTCAAAAAGATTCATTTCCTTTATCAAAATTTGTGATCAGATCTCTTCTTGTGCTGGGATAGTGTTGTGGTCTTCACTCTCAAGGATTACTTGAATCCTGTGCTTTGATTTCAAATGGTTGATAAAACTTTCAGTGCTTGAAGTACCTCTTTTTGTATAACGGAGCACAAATTGCACTTTGATGTTTGTTGAGCCTTATTGTATGAGAAGTGGCTATAAGTTTCTGGGTTTCTTTCATTACAAACGTCTTTAAACAAAATGCGTATGATTAAGGATCAAGTAGTTAAAGCCGTTTCTAAAAGTCAAATATTTTGTAGAAAGTTATTGCAAACTGAAAAGGAATGAATCGATGCTGCAAAGAATCACAGCTTGTATATGAACTAGCAAATAACAGCTTGTAAATAGACTAACTAGTAACTACGGTGTAGCTTTGAAGAACTACCTCACATGGTAGTTATTTAATTAGGTTAGCGAAAAGACTAAACTTCGCGTAGACACCTATTACGAGCAAAATGATGTCACGATCTGTCCAAATAGGTCAATTGAACGAAATTATAAACGGACCAACAACGAACTTACGGTAGTCAGTGAGCAAAACCCGCACACTCGCGCTTCCAGGTAAACACTTGAAGGTTCAAACCTGCTAATTTGGTCGTTGCATGCGCCACTCGTCAACTTCAGTGTTATCAGAATTACTAATATTTGAATGCAACAGCAATTCTAGTTTTTTTTAGATATCCGGGTTTGCTGGTTGATAAAAAACGGGTTACTGGCACTAGCGTAAGGAGCGCGGAGGCCACTGTGCCATGGCCACCCCCTCAGACCCTAAAAACAAAAAATGTATAAACAGTATTGTCTAAAACTTGGTTTCAGAATGCACAAAAATGCGTATTTTTAGGTGTACTTTTGCAAAATTTTCCCGGGGGCATGCCCCCGGACCCCTCTAGAATGGTCGTGCCTTCGGCACTTCCCCTAAAGTTGATTTATGACGTTACACGATTGTGACGAAACTTGCCCCCCCTCGGAAATTTTATGCGTACGCCACTGGTTACGGGTAGTAGAAAATAGCCAAAGAAACGGTTTGGGGGTTCGGGTAAACCCGGGTTGGAAACATTAGAGCCAGGTGTTTGTATTAGGCTACTAAATTGTGCCCTGTCCTGACGGTTCGGTCTGCATCTTGATTAAAACTGAAAAGTTCTCATTTTCGGAAATGTTACGAAGAGAACTTTATCTGTGACCGTTTGCGAGAAAGCTGTACCACGGTTGAGTAAGCACGATGACGTCATCGAATGAAATTTCATGAAAATTGCCCCCCCCCGAAATGGAGAGCTGGTTACGCCCCTGCTGTAGACCCGACATAACGCGATCCGATATAACGCGGAATCGGATATAACGCGGTTTGAGTATGGACCCCGATTTCATAACTGATTTGCTGCGATACAGTGCTTTTAGGTAAATAACTTTAAACATCTCAAAATACGCAGTCGCATACGTTTTTTTCACAATCCAGACCACGTATGACGTATGTTAGGTATATCCCCGTAAAGACCGTTGGGCAAGTTCCAGTCAAAGTCTCTTGAGACGTCCTTGCAGTCAGTGTTGCCACTCTGTTGTTACGGAAAAGCACTAGATTTCATGATGAAAAAACACTAGATTCACAAAAAAGCACTAGATTACAAAAGCAAACTTACATACAGTGAAAATGCCCATAAAATGCGTTACAATGCCAACCACAGATAGCGTGCAACTCATTTGATACCAGAAACAAAGAATACGGGAGATAACAGCAACGTTTTTGTTTGTTTGTACAGTTCACTGAAACTTTCAACAGATGAGCAAGTGACTTCGCAGCGGTTTAACTAAAAACACATTCTGTTGTCTTGCGCAATTAAAGATTTATAATAAATATCACGGCCAAAGCAAACGATACAACTGACATCTTGCAAACGTTTCGATAACTACTGTTATCATCCTCAGTGCATAGCAAAAGAGATTTAAAGAGATTTAATTAAAGATTTAATCATCAATAATTTTTAGCAAACTACAATTGCTTTAAATCGAAGGGTCTCAATTACAATGGCAATTACACAAAACTGTGCAATTAATTACATTCATGCTCACGCATAAAAAAACACTAGATAGTCATTAAAAAACACTACAACACTAGATGAAATGAAAAAACACCAGATCTAGTGGAAAAACACTAGGAGTGGCACCACTGCAAGTTGCAGTGGCTATAAGAGTGTCAGAACGTGGACAAGATGCACGTTCTACACTTGAAAGAAATACGAGAGAACGCAACGAAATATAATAGACAAGCACTGAAACAGTCAACCCTGGACTCGTTTTTAATATAAACAGCACATTGTCATGGAAATATACGTTCTTGGTCATGACTGTATACCATTTGTTACGTAATAAAATACCTCGGTATAACGCGACTCACTTATAACACGGTCTGATGTTGTGGATCCCGACATCCGCGTTATATCTGGTCTGCAGTGTATCGTTGAAAATTTGCGAATCTAACATAAAAATGGTATCTTTAGTATAAGGGAGCTTACTGCGTTTGGCTGATTAACGCAAAATCGGTGACTATACTTTGAACTCGTGTTGAAATAAAACAAACTCCTTGTTTACAGTTTAACTGAAACAAACAAGTACAAAACAGCTGTCAGATGGAGTGAAACGCTTCAAGCTGCAATTTACATATTTTTTACTGAAATAACCAAGAGACTAACGCTCTGAAAAAACGCAACAATTACAAAACTCATGCTTGTTTGCCAAGAAGACAGTATCTCGCGGCGTCTGGGTAAAATGAAGCAGTAGCGCAGCCAGACTAAACTTTGGGAGGGGCCAAATATTTTGACTTTTAGCGAGCAAGAGTATTTTGTTTGGGACACCGCTTCTCGAAGAACAAAGGGACAAGATATGCTAGAAATTTCGGAGGGCCGTGGATTCCTTGGCCCCGTCCCTAGCTACGCTTGCGGATGGAAGTGGGCGTTGCCAGCACGTCACCGCTCACGCTTATGCTGCTGGCAGGTAACGTGCCTACTGCAACGGAACAAGCACCGCGCGCAAAAACGTTGAACGGAAAACAGCACAAACGCCTCGTGGCCACCACAAACTTACGCACGATTTAAAACGGACGCAAGACAAGGCTTAGTTCTGACCGCAAAGTGCTTTAACGGCTTCCAGAAAAGGTCAAAAATGTTTGAGGCACATCAAGGTTTTAACAAAACAGGTTTGTTTTGTAATTGCGTTTTTTCTCGCATGCTGCTAAACTGCTTCCACTTTTTGTCATTCTTTACTGTTCAGAAAGACAGTGTATATCTGCGATGCTTTTGAAATACGGGGATGTCTCAATTCACTCAGGTCTTTCCGTACTTTCTGTCAATATAAGAAAAATAAACATTTGTCTGTACGTATCTGTCACGAGAATTCTTCTCTTGGTACCAGGCTTGATCTTTGACGGTGGAGAGAATAAACTTCCGGCTTTTATGACCTTGCAGCTTGTCACAACGTCTATCTCTTTCAAAATTGATTTCTCTTGCTACACAGGAACTATAGCTCTGTTAACATGCGTTTTTTTTCAAGAACGATGAGTCTTTTATCTTTTTGCTTGGCAACATAACAGTGGTGTACAAATCACGCTCTGAAAACCGCGATGCTGCAACCGGCCCATACGGCTTCCCACAACGTGCGAGGTATATGAGTTGTCAGTACATAAACAATTCTGCCATTAGTCTGCTTGGCGTGCTTGTGCGATGCAGCGTAGTTTTCGATGACGTCAGTTTCCCGCTTTTCTGCGTCAAAGGCAGGCTGCTGAACTGAAGACCTAAGACCGTGTTCATCGCACAAACGTTTACTTTTCCATCTCTTGCAGGCGAAAAGGTCTTTACGGAAGTTCAACAGGTATATGAAAGTTTGAAACAGGACATCTTTCCAGGGATGTGCTTAACACGGCAGAAAGTTTAGAAAAAAAGTGAAAGACAAAGTTTCTCATTTCCGAAATTGGAGTGTATGTAAAAGATTTTATCAACGTTTCTTTGGCACGATGCGTAGAAACTGAAAATGGATTAACAAAATATTGTAAAGAAACGACTATGCAAGAGGCTGATAAAGTCAAGCAACATAACTCGTTAAATACATATAACTTGTCAAAAGTAATGGAGTTTTTTTTAAAGCACTCATTTAATGTCACCGAAAATGCAATGCCAAAAGTCAACAACTGCAAAGCTTCAGGTGAAAGCAAATTGTGATAATTTTTGCCGTTGTTTGTTGCTGACAGCCCAAAGACCTTTTTTATTGAAACGGATTTTTATGTCTCGATATGGACAGCCAGAATTACTTTTAAACTTAAGCGTGAACTGATTCTAAGTCCATTGAATTAACTAAAAAATCTGCAAACCTACCGTGATTGCTCTATCTGCCTACATGAAATCACCTCGGTAAGATTTGGTATTACGAAATTTGTTGTTTAAATCAACCTGGTTCTACCAGATATGTATAATATTTAACATTATTATTGGAAGCTTCCAATTCGTCATTACAATGACTCCAAACCTTCTTACTTCTGCGATTTCTTGAAAATACTATACAGTAAAGTACGAAGTCGGAGATGGCTATGAAAAGAAATCCGTGCTTGCAAAATGCCATTTATGTCTCAACCTCGCTGGCGTGCTTGAAAACTGTACAGTGGGAAATTGTGGTAGGAGTCAGCACGTGGAGGTAGCCTCAGGCGCAGTGCTTGAGCAACGGTTTAAACGTACCACTTTTTCGTAGTTTCGTAAACATTTCGTAAATTAGCAACTTTTCAGCATGTTAGTAGTCGATCCAGCAGCAGAGAGGAAGACAGGCCCGTAGCCAGGTTTCAAAGTTTGGGGGGCAAAATAAATTTGTCGTGTGGCAACATTTTAATTTTTATTACACGTTTTAAAAAATAATTTTCTGGACAAAAGAAATTTTAGGCGAAAAAAATATTTGGGGTGAAAATTGCCCGCGAATGCCTCCCGTGGCTACGGGCTTGGACGAAGAAAGGCATAGTCAGTAACATATAAACATTGTAGTGTTTGTCTATAATCGGCAAGCACAGGCTGATTTGTTAGGCACGTCGTGTTGTTTCATAGTATTAAGTGACTTTAATGCTTAGTATTAAATGAAATGCTTATCAAATCTGTCATTACGAGAGCAACCACTGCTACTCGCGCTGGATGTGTTCAGCATGGTTGGGTCATAAAAACGCCCCCTTCTCAGGGCGCGGCAGCAGAAATGCTGCCGAAGACCTAGGACCCAACATACTCCAGCTGAACACCGAGGGGCTCACTGAAAACAAGATCTCCGTCATTGAGCAGCTAGCCGATAAGAACAAGGCTTTCATCTTCGTCCTACAGGAGACCCATTCCACAATTGCAGACAAGCTAGTGATTCCAAACTTCTCACTAGGTGGGTCAATCTTGAGCAGGAATCACGGCCTTGCCACATTTGTCCACGAGCGGTTGGAATGGTCACTGGTCGATCAGTCTGCAAAACAATCAAAGACTGAGTGGTTGTGCGTAGACGTCGCAGGATGCAAGATCATTAACGTCTACAAATCTCCACGCTCGCGATTCACCCCAACGGCCATCCCGACGTTCCCACACCCCAGTCTGTATGTTGGCGATTTCAACTGCCAGCAGCTTAACTGGGGCTACAACCAAACATCCCCTGTCGGTGAGAGCCTGGACTCCTGGGCAACATCCAACAACCTTGGACTGTTGTACAACCCAAAGAAAACAGCCACTTTCTTCTCTCGCCGTTGGAACGTCGGCACCAGCCCAGACCTGGCCTTCGCGAGTTTCGGCCAGGACAGCCGACTGCCGGACAGAGGTGTCCTGGGAAAGTTCCCGCGGTCACAACATCGGCCTTCCCTCATAACGCCACCAAGACTCAAGGTTCCTGCCCACAGCGATCCGGTGAAACGTTGGAACTTTCGCAAGGCTAATTGTAAGCACTTTTGCCTTCTCACAGGTGGGTCCGTCGAGAGATTGCCACCTTCTGACCCACCAGATATTGAGAGGGCACACCAGGATTTTTGCGAGAGCCTGCTATCTGCGGCTAAACAATGCATCCCATGTGGCCGTCGGAAGAACTATGTGTCATGCTGGGACAAAGAGTGCGAGACCCTCTATCGCTCCTTCACCCGAGCACCAGTGGGGACTGACTCTGACAGAGCCGCTTCGTCCCTATTATCTCTGCTACAAAAGAAGAAGCGGGAGCGATGGAAGGAAGCTGTTAATTCCATCAACTTCTCGCATTCTAGCCGCAAGGCGTGGAGAACCATCAACAAACTAACTGGCAGGTCTGGACGCTCCTCTCGCCTGTGCCACGTCTCGACAAATTCCATCGCCCCGCAACTCGTGAAGAACGGGGCACACAGGACCGGCGAACGCGTTTCCACCAGGTTCTTCAACAAGCAGCTGTCCGACCTATGGAAGATTCCATCACCTGAGGGTCACAGTATCTCTGAACCGTTTGTGCCGGAGGAGCTTGCTGCTGCCCTCAGACGCATGAAGCCAGGAAAATCTCCGGGATTGGATTCCATCTTCCCGGAGTTTATACTCCACGCCGGGTCGGCTCTCAAATCTTGGTTTTGCGACTTTCTTACTTCCTGCATGCGCTCTCAAAATTCCAAAGATCTGGAGAAGAGCACTAATAGTTGCGATCCCTAAGCCACAAAAGCCACTGGGGGACTCAAAGAGCTGTCGTCCATATCTTTGCTGTGTGTCCCCTTTAAAATCCTCGACTCGTCTACGCTCGTGTCGAACCAACCATCGACCCACTGCTCCCACAGGAGCAGGCGGGCTTTCGACACGGGAGGTCGGCCGTAGACCAGGTCACCCTGCTGATACAGGACATAAAGAATAGCTTTTCATCTAAAAAGAAGGCTGGAGCTGTGTTTGTCGACCTCACAGCAGCCTACGACACTGTAGGGCACCGCGGCCTCACCTGCAAGCTGCTGCAATTGCTACCTGATAGACACATGGTCCACATGATCATGGAGATGGTTGGCAATCGCAGCTTTACCCTTACCACCGGAAACTGCAATAAGAACAGATTACGACGCCTCAAGAATGGTGTCCCACAGGTATCTGTCCTGGCGGCGTGGCCCCCCTTCTCTTCAACATCTATATCTCTGACCTACCAACCACCGTCTCCAGAAAGTATGCATATGCTGACGACCTAGCAATCATGCATGCTGATGGAGATTAACAGGCAGTGGAAGGGGCCCTGAGAATAGACATGGCAACACTAGGTGAATACCTCCAGACTTGGAAGCTGAAGCTCAGGGCTTCAAAAACGGTGTCGGCAGTCTTCCATCTCAACAACAAGGAAGTCAAACGTGAGCTTAAAGTCAGCTTCAACAATGAAACCCTGCCCTTCCGCTCCGAGCCCAAATACCTCGTGGTAACGTTGGACATGTCGCTCACGTATCGCCAACACCTTGAGCCATTTCGCAAGAAACTATCATCACGCATCGCACTCTTGAGGCGGCTTGCTGGCTCTGGGTGGAGTTCTGGAGCAATAACGTTGCGAACAGCCACCCTAGCCCTGGTACATTAAACCGCAGAGTACTGTGCTCCTGTTTGGTGCCGCAGTGCTCATAGTCGACGCCTTGCGAATTGTGACTGGATGCTACACCAGCGGACAACCTTCCAATCCTCGCAGGCATCCAACCTGCTGAGCTTCGTCGCAGTGGAGCCACACTGTCTCTAGGACGCCGTGCCATGGAGCCTGGACATCTGCTCCACTCAGCGCTCACCC
>Ga0210059_1006013_pt1 | contig 19492 bp, 10 predicted proteins | sample Ectturendosymbi2_FD_188042 | JGI IMG/M metagenome (GOLD analysis project Ga0210059, IMG submission 188042) | Ecteinascidia turbinata endosymbiont from Florida, USA - Sample 2 (SPAdes) (version 2) | ecosystem: Host-associated > Tunicates > Ascidians > Unclassified | place: Key West, Florida... | reverse complement strand
CTTTTCACCTTTCAATAAATGTAATCATCATTGTGGTATCATTTAAAATCCTGGATTTGTGCCCAATCGCTTTGTTTCAACAATTGTGAAATACCCTGTATGTTTTGCTGCGTAGATACAATTTTGTTGCGAAAGTGATTAACAATGGACGTATGGAAGTAAAAAGAAATCGCTTTGGAAATAACGGATGTCACGTGTCCCAGGAAGACGTAATCAAATTATGGGTACCATTATACCCCAGTTTTCCTTACTCGTATAGCATTTTAAGGTTTACTGAGCATGCACAAGGGATTCTTTTTGTTAAGGTACATCACCTTTCGCAGACTCATTGCGCATGGCCATCCCAAAATTTTCTAGCATATCTTGTTGTCTTGTTGTTAAGAGCTTTGAGAGACGGGGTCCCTAACCAAATACTGTTGTACTGTTGCTCGCTTAAAGTCAAAATCTTCGCCCCCAAAATTTTTGCGCTGGCTACGCCATTGTCTGGGAGCAGCGGCTAAATAACCTAAAGATTTTTCGATCTCCCAATTGCAAGCTTGGGAACGCTTTACCTGCAGCTAGGTGCAGATAGCATTTGTTTTTATTGTTTTGCACCCAGGTGTTTGCAGTAAAACTACAACACTACATACGTTAATCATTTACATAAATTATCAATCTATTCCAAATTACTCGATCTTACGTAAAGACAGGTCCCCGCAATTAAGAAAGGGGTGACTAATTTTTTCTGCATAAAAACGCTGTATAGCTTCCTCGCAAATAACTATTTCATCTTCAATCATCATCGAAGTCATGGGTGTTAAATTGCTGTAAGACTTACGTATTTTTAATGTGTACAATCCACCAAAGAGTGACTTTGATACAACTGTTTTCAACCGAATGGCAATACATGCGATGTTCTCATTTATAGAAACCTCAACAGACAACAAGGAATGTGGTTAGCTCACTCACTGTGGTTTATGGCTTCACAAGGACGAAAAATGCCACCGCAGATTGCAGAAGTAGCGCCATAACATCCTACACGAAGTTCGAACAGCGGCGTGCAGAGGGGCAAATGTAATGGACATCCAAGTTACAGGGAAATCCAACGAGTCAAATTACGAATAAATTGCTGTAACTACTATGATTTTTTCCATTTAAAGGCAACCAACACATGCTGCTTGGATTTAATTTTTCTAAACTTGTCTTTTTCGTCAAAACTAGTTTTTAGGTATTCAAAAGCCAGCTGGCAATTAAAACATTGTTCAATACCCTAGGGACCTATATACTCTAGGTGTGCTGCGCACACCCAATTTAACTGATAGTGACGTGACGTTTTCCAGACCGTGCGATCAAGAGAAAATCACCAAAAAGGATTGAAAGATAATTACGGACGTTCAACTGATTTTACGAGCCTATTTTCAAAACTGTCCTATTTAAATTTGCTTGATTTAGCTGACTTTTTGATGCATATTTAGCTTTCCATTTTGTGATGTGGCAACCCTGGATGTGCGCTGATACAGCTGCACACCTGTGCTTGCAACATGTGCATCGTTTTGAGTTTCATCATTAACTGGCAGTTCAGGCGGATTGATCATAACGGCTCACACAAGCCCGTATCTGTTCCCCCGGTAATTATGCATATAACAACCACATAATAAAAAACTAGTTCCTTACGTACTTATGCGTATTCTCAATTCTTGTGTAATTTAGCAAGTTTCAAACTGTCATCCCTGGGAGTCCGCCATACCAGTCGCATACCTTCTCTGTTCAACTGCTATTCGAAGAGACATTCGCACAGCCTGATGCTTTTGCAGTTATGAACTGTGCTGACGTAGCACTGAGTGTGTTCTACTGCGCTATTTTAACGCTGGACTTTTTTGCAGTTATGAACTGCTCTGTTTTAACGTTGAGTGTTGTATTTTGCTGCAGTCTCCTAACTTTGAGCGCTAATAATTTACATTTTTTACAGTGACACACCCACAACAAGTGGATAGTGCTTGTAGCATGGTATGCATTGTTTATCAACAAACTTCACCAAAACGTTGCTTCGCAAATGTGATCATGTACTTCACCAGGGTTGGGCTCAGTGTCCTACTCTGGAGATGTAGTATTGTATGAAGTGTTACGGATTAGCGAACAATTGTGTTAAGAAAGTATCTGTGACTCTGTGATTCTGCTTCCAACGCCGTTGTGAAACGCTCTGTTGCAGGGACCGAGTTTAAGGGGGGACGAGGGGACATAATATCTTTTGTCCCCCCCAACACTTTGTGATAAAAAGTAATGTAGTTGTGCAAATTTCATGGTTACATTACTGTTTGAAACGTTTCCTCGCATAAAACCATAAAACCAGGGAATAAATGAGAAAAATGAACTTTATCACTGGATTATCTGTAGACACGATGTACAGATTTTCTATGTAAACTGAATTGTCATGATTGTTGAAAATTATGTTGGTTAATTTGAATTACCGAATCGGTTTGACATGAACTTCGCTCAATCTCGAATTCCTGCGCTGGTCTGTAGCCCGCAGTCAGAATACGGTTGCCACCAGGCGCGTATCCAGTGGGGGGCAACGGGGTAATGCCACCCCCAATTCCAAAGTTTTCAGATTAATAAAATATTTAAAGTATGAGCCAAAGAAATATTTCAATGCAAATCAACGAAACTGCCTCAAGGAATCAATCCTACTTCAGCTGTTAGTCGAATACAAACTTGTAACTTACCTTTTGTAATTTATAGACAGCAAGTAAAAACAAATGGAGGAACTCTTTTCGCAGCTATTTTTGGCGCACCAGCTCGCTGTATCCCACCTAATGGTTATGTAAGCTTCATTTCAAGACCATCGCAAATTCCTTTCTGACAACCGTGGTTGTTACAAACATATCCTTGTTTCCAGTGTCAGCGTAGCCTTAAATCAATATCGTAGATTTTTGTTGTTGCACAGTTTCAAAACTACATGCGTGAATATGGCGGTGAGATAAAATTTATGTCTTGAAGCTTAAATTGTGGCTAAGAAGCGATTCAGATTCAAAGTCTTCTTCCTTGCACCACAGCCCTTGTTTAGCACAGTGGTTCTCAAACTTTTATGAGCCGTGGACCCCTTTTAAGTTTAACCGGAGAAAACTTAATTTATAGTGACACTCGGGTCATGCAATATCACGCCAAAGCTACCTAGTGAAAGCCTCTGCTCGTGGCCCCCAGAGAACCGCTCCAGCCCCAAAAGGGGGCCGAGGGCCCCGTTTGAGAAACCCTGGTTTAGCAACAATAGCATTCATTCTAGATATTTATTTGTGATGACATGTATTGTGACGGTTCAATCACAAGTATGTGGAGCCTTAAAGTTTTCATCAAGGATTTCACTTTACCTTGCCGGCGAGTAAAAAATCAGTCTTTTCAAGATATTAGACTCCGACCTGCTGTTCGTAAGCCCAGTGTTTCAACTTTCATCTGATGTTAATTGCCACCCTATCCTACAGTAAATTATTTCAAATCATTTAACTGCAACGAGAAGAGTCAGCAGCCAAATCTAACGTAAGTAGCAAGATGCTGTTTAATTTGCAAGTGCTAAGGGAATTGACACTGCCAATATTTACTGATACGGAGATAACTTGCACAGGGGTGGACATTAACATTTAGGGGCAAGCTCTAAGCAAGGGGCCCCAAAACATCGCTATTGCGAAAGGTAGATGTGGGATTACGTGGATAAAAGAGTTAAATTTGGGTACGCGACTTTTCGGTTTGGGCCGTTTCGGTATGGGGACATTTCGGTCAGACAATCAAATCTTGCAGAAATCCCATATGTTCACATTTTAATGCAAACATACTTAAATCAACCAGAACTTTTATTTAAAAAAACTACAAACATGATCCAAGATCCGGCAGTTAATCAGCATCAACATACGATTTTCATTATCATCAGCAAGCAAATTAAATCATTATCGACATTATGCAATTAAATACAAATTCTTCAAAGTCATAATTACAATTCAGATTTAATGGAAATCATGACTCCTCAAAGGGAGCTGGTATAACACCAGCTAGCGTGACATTTCGTCTGCCTATTCCTATATAATCATTTAAATAAACGAATGTACTAAGTTGTTTATGTATAGAAATATCGTGACCGAAATGTCCCCAAACCGAAACGGTCAGACCGAAATGTCCCGTGACCGAAACGGCCCAGACCCAAAGGGCTCATACCGAAACAGCCATACCGAATCGGCCAGACTGAAAAGTCCTGTTCCGGTTAAATTTGCTTCACATTTCAATTTATGAGCTAAATTCAAGAATATAAGATACATACGAAAGGAACAAAAATTTGTAGTTTTGCAGCTACGCGATTGAAAGCTGCCTCCTATGGCACATTTCCCCATAATTTTAGCTTTATTTTGAAAAACATATGACTTGCTTCAGAGCTTCTTGAAAAGTGGCTCTAGAGTGGTACATAACTTTTTCAACTAAACAATGGTGCAAAACCCTTAAGAGGGCACGGTATCTCTGAAAAAGAGGGACCCGAGACGACTGCCTCCTTATCCTTCCCTAATATCCATCCTTGAGCTTGCAACCTGTCTTGTTGGCAAAGCGCATGTGACTGAAATAAAACTAAATTTGATTTTTTCCCCAATAGGGCTTCAAATTCCTAAGATAAGTTATTGTATTTTCAAGAAGCCCGCGATTTGTACAAATTTAATTACGTGCAATGCTAAGTTATCTCTGCATGCAGCTGGGCGTGGTCAATAAGTTTTGTAATACTGGTTTTCCTATTGTGTTTGCAGTTTAATTCCATCTTATATTTCAATGAAGTCAGTTAAATTTAGCAAAGTCTAATCAAACACTTTAAACGAAGTAAGTTCAAAATAGCTACAGAGGTTTTACGGAATAAATTGAACATAGCCAAAAGATCTTGTGGATTATATAAAAAAAAAAACATTTTTCAAACGCGTTGAAAGGCTCTAGCATTTACGGTTATCAACTACATACGTGAATTAATCGCTCAAAAATTAGATGACAACGAGATCCACTTCTTATATGCGCGAAAGTTTTGTGGAAGACCTACTTCGGAAGTCAGTGCCTCAGAGCAAAGTCGCTGCTCGGCTTCGGCTGAACGTGCTGTGTTGGTGTACACTAGAAGCGCGTAAATACAGTATAACAAGCGCAATCGTAATGGCGGCCGTGATGACTTCTTGCTCAAGTGCAATATTGGTCATTAAGGAGTTTACTAAGGCTTTTACAAGAAACCGGTTTATGAGCAAATGGTGGCATTGATCCAAAGTAGAAGCTTGGAACTTCACTATCAAAACCTTCAAAATTTGTCAATTCAATGGAAATAGACCTTTTGTTTGTCGGCTTAAATCGGAACACAATTGTTCAGGAGAAAGCGCCAGAAACATGAAAATTCTATGGATGATGCTTTGAAAACAAGGAGCATTAAAAATATTTAAATGTTGAAACTCGGTTGTTGTTTTCGCCTGACCTAATAAAATTTCTGGCTACGCGCCTGGGTGCACTGCTAGTATATTTGATCTATGTGGTGATTATTAGTAGCAGTAGCCTACATTTTAATGTATCGGAACTGACCAAATTTGAATTGATTATCACAAGTTTTGAGCATAAGTGTGTCTATTTAAGCTCTCAGAATTAATGTGTTTTCATATTGAATACAGTACTAAGTGCTAGATGCAGCACCATTGTATACACTACTAGTTGCTATACCACCACGATGAGCGTAGCCAGGGGGCCATGGTCACCAAAATTTATCAAATCCATAATGTGCCCCCATTTTGGTACTTTTACAAAAAGGTCTTACTACGGTTGAGTGAACATGGTGACGTCATCGAAGCGCAAACAATAAGGTTTGTCTCCACCAAAGTTTTTTGGCAAACTCGGTCCCTGCTTTGTTGTTTCTGTTTTTATCAATCTGCGTTGTGCAGATAGTGTGTGCTTGTAGTCTATCGACTCCGTGTCTGTTTCAAAACACTGAAATGAAAAGTAAATAAATAAATAAAAATTTAACAGTTGTTCACTTATTCAAGCGTATTTTTAACTTAAGCCCCGCGCTGCTTGTATGGTACAGGCTCCGTGCCACCTTGATCCGGCACTGCATACGATGTGATGAACATTGATAAAAATGTTTGAAGTCACGGTGGATACAAATTAATGTTTTAACATTGAAATTAATGTTTTAAATTTGTAAGCTTGGTGAGAAATTTAAGATTAGATTGGTTAGAGCAGATTTCCCAGATGAAATTTTTAACCAGCTGATGCGCAACCTTATGCTTCTGTTTATCATTTTTTTTTCTATGTTCGTAGCATTTCCTGAATATCATCTTCTAGCCAGAGTCGGCACATGAAAAAATTTCATGGGCAAAGTCCGAAAAGAGAGGGTACTATGGCCTTTTAACAACCAATGACTCTGGGTCTCGCACTGCACATTTAAAGTGTGCCACGTGAAAAAGTTAACTTGGTCTTAGCCTTCCCCAAAAGAAACTGGATCTTCCCCTGTACCAGGATATCTTACGTTGTTCAGTCAGACTTCTTGTCCATGTGTGTTCGAACTTGGTGTCGGATATCATGGCGCTACTTTTGCAACCGGTAATGGTATTTTTTGTCTCCTTGAAGTCATGAACCTCAGTGAGCTTACCACACTCCCTGTTGGGTGGTTACGTCCTTACAAATGCGAACTTCGCACGTATTGCCATTCGCTTGAAAACAGTTGAATCAAAGTCACTTATTTGGTGGATTTTACAACTTAAAAATTCGCAAGTCTTTAATTTAACACTCATGATCTCAATGATGATGTAACTTTCCTATGGATAATGACAAACGTACAACCACTCGCTTTCCATTTTTCGTACTCGTTTAACTGATCGCAAAGCCAGAGATGCAAATTTTCCATTTCAGCGAAGCGGTGGTGATTTTTCTAAAATCACAGCACCGGCGAATTTACCTTACGAGCAGGTCTTGTGCCTTTGCAATAAGGCGTCCTTGTGCATTTTCACAGTAAATACAGTAAAATTGGTTTTGTGCCTCTTCACCAGTGACTGAACTACTTTTAATCTTTAAGTTGCGAGGCGCGCTTTACTACACCAATCGGCAAAAGCTAGAGCAATCCCAAAAAACTCTCTAGGTGACCATAACACATGGTTTTCGATGAAATAGTTAGACCAGCCCGTGTTGTCGTGGTAAGTGCGTCCGCTTCGGTGCTGGCAGGTAGAGTTCGGCCAGTTCTTACCAAGACCTTGTAAATTGGTACAACGCACCCAGAACACAAAATACAAACGGAGTTAAATGAAACCAGAAATTGTACAAACTCAGTCGTAGCTCTGCAGGACCATTGTAGTTATGAAGCGCCAACAAACCACCATATCAAAAAAATAAATAATTACTTGCTAAGAAGCTATATAACATTTTTATGCAAATACAAATTAGTCACCCGTTTCTTATTTGCGGGGACCTGCCTTTGCATAAAATCGTGTATTTTGGAACAGAATGATATTTTACTATACACAATTAATATTTTGTAATATTTTCACTGCAAAAACTCGGGTGCGAAATAACAACGAATGCTCCCTGCACATAACTGAAAACGTCCCAGGCTTGCAATTGGGAGACCGAAAAATCTTTAGGTTATCCAGCCGCTACTACCAGATAAAATATTTGGAGAAGAGGCAAATCATTGAGTGCGTAATTGAATGCCACTTAGTGCGATAGTTTGGAACCAGGTGTTTACAACTAGTTTCAAACAGTTTTCTTCAGCTACGTTTAATATACAATATCCCTGTACATCCAATCGAAAAAACGCAGCAATAGCATTTCAAGAAAAACTATCCCAAAGGCAGCAAGAAAGACAGGCTAATTTCCCATGCAGCGTAATAGCCATATTTGATCCACCAAAAAAAGAACGCAAGATAACAAACAAGCAAAAGCAAACAAGGAAAGCAAGAAAACGAACCAACAAAAAGGACAAAGTCAACGAAGGCAAAAAACAGTGATTCAGAAGATGCTCTGGTGGAAAACAAAACAGCAACGCAGGTTTTTAAACACGTAGAAAGGCAACATTTTGTAATCCGGATCCAATTCCTCCCGTAGCACTGGCCCTTGGTAAGATATTTATTCTCTGCCGATAGTGTTGTGGAAGTTGGGTTTTCAGTACGGATGACATATGGCACGACCGCAAACTTTTATAAAAACTGTTTAAACAACCACAGGTTTCTGCAAGTGAGAATTGAAACAATTGAGCTCTGTGTCGTATCGCACTATTCGAAGAGTCGTTTTCCCAATCATGTGGTCAAAGTTGTGTAGAATTGGTATCATCGCAAAGTGAGAGAAATCGCGTGGAATCATCACAATCTTCCAAAAATGCTTGTGCGTTTTCCGGACAGTCATTTCCTGAAAACTCAATGCAGATGCACGATAAGCCGAGTCTTTACAAAATCTAGCACGGTGGTTCTCAAATGGGGTTCACAAAACGTGTACCCCTTGGGGTACATAAAAGTGTTCCAAAAGGTAAGTGCTTTCATAATGAAATTTTAACCATAAAGTAGAACACTTACTTGTACATTTTTCATTGTGCTCATGATTACAGTCAAGTGATACTTGATCGACAAAATATTGCCCAAAGGGTACATCACGAAACAAGATTGAGAACCAATGGTCTAACGTACACCCACCTGACAAAACCTTGCATTACTTGTACTTTTGTGAAACTGTCTTACTTGCATTATTATGACATGCCAAGCACTCTTTTCCAACATAAGCGAACAGCAATACAACAGGCTAGGCACGTCAAGCATCTCTTTAGTAATCAAGAGCTTTACTACATATCTTGGTAAATCCATTTGACGAATAAGCGGAACACATTAGGATAAATCCATTGAAATTGATTCAACTTCCACAACGATATGATCACGTTTTATTGTTCAGCAACATCGTCATACCAGAATACTCGAAATTTTCATGTTTGCCAGTAGCTCACCAACAATGCAAAAATAAAGGTGTTGGCCGCGTTTCACTGACAACCGAAGCGTGATTTGCAAGTAAAACATAATTTATTTCAAATTTAAACTTATCTTGGGTTATGTTTCAAGTCTGATGGAAGATAAGCACATATTTGCTGAACAAAAGTTTCAGGCGAAAAGAAAATAGAAAAACAACATTGCGAATTTGTCTCTGCTTAAAAATTTTATTTTATATTTAGCATTTAACATGACTTGAATGATAAAATTACGAAAGATAAATTAAAGTTTTGTTATGCTCGCTTTGTACAGCTTTCGGGATATCACGATCTATCGCGACACTCCCCGCTTTGCGCGTGGGCAATGTGAATACTTGTGTGACGAATCATGCAATGGTAATTAAACAAAGGCATCAACGTGCATGAAACATTTCTTTGCTACCATCCATTAACACGAGCGGGAGGCCAAAGAGTCCCAAAAACGTTGTTTCGAAAATTTCGGAGTGATGTGGCAGGAATTGAACCGAGTTGGAGACACGGGTGCTGCTCAAACAGTGGCGTTGCCAGCCCAAAAATTTGGGAGGGGTGAAAAAACTTTTGGGGGGCCAAATGCTTGATTTTAGGCGAATAACACTATTTTCTTTGGTAAACGCCTCTCAAAGCACAAAATGACAATATTTTCTAAAAATTTGGGAGGCATGGCCCCTCTAGCCCCCCTGGCTACGCCTTTGTGCTCAAACCACCCAACCACCCTTCAGGTTAAATGATCTTGGTAGAACTTTTATTGCAAGAGATGTGGTTCGCAGATAAATCATCCGAGGACTGCCAACAAAGCTTTTTTTGCTGCTGGTGATGGTTCGATGTTCTGAGTTATCACAAAGATATATGACCCCGCTATGTTTAAGAGGATATGCTAACCCCAACGTGGGCCCACGTTGGGCCTCTTCGTTTTGAACGAAAGCGACCCCGATGCCCCCTTCGATGTTGATGACTCCGAGGGAAATGACGGTGTTGAGGATTGCGTGGGGGTTGGGTAAAAAAAAACCAACCTTTACTATAGTGCCACTTTGGCGTATCTTCTAAACGAGCCCCACTATCTCTTGGTCCTCTCTCCATAACTTGTTCACGTTGACCTCGTTCCAATGGCTCATTAGCGTAGAAGCGAAAATCTAAATCTTCTTCATCGCTTGTTTCATCTTCTGAGAATCCAAACATAAAGTTATCCATGTTAGGAAAGTAACATGCACCTTGGTTAGATGACATCCCCGGGTCGGCTGGCTGAGGGTCATTGCTGGCTTTTGGTTGACCTGAAAAAGTTAAAAGTTTTTAAACAGCATTTACGTCACACTGAGTAACGATGAGCTTCTAAAAACAAAAATCTAAGTCCCATTCACACAAAAATTTAGTTGAAACGCATTGTCAGGCCTTTATATAACAAGACTTGCAGAAAGTTAGTGAACTGAGAAGAAATCAGTGATTGTGCAGCAATTCGGAAGTTTCCTGCCCCATGCTGCCATCAGCCGATAAACATAAATAAAACAAATGAAAAGATTGAAAACAACCAACAGGATGAAAAATGTTCAATTTTGTCATCAGTTTATAAAAAGATAATTCTTCCTAAAAATGGCAAACGTAAAACCGATATACTTGAAAATTGCTGATGTTTGTCACAAACCTAATTGTTTGACAACCATGAACTCTGTAATTTAATTAAGTTTATGCAAAAAACTTTTGATCTGCTATCGCACGCTTGCTTAAAGTTGACAAACATCAAAAGATTAATTGATGCTTCAGAGACCCAAGATAGACTAACTTACTACTTTTTGGCATACTTTTGCTCCGCTCAGTACAAGGCCCGTTCTAGGTGGTTGGGCCCCCAAGCCTAGAACTTGGGACCCCAATATGCAATATATTGCATTTAACACGTAGTATTCATATGAATGAAAACGTCAAATTATTTCAACAAATGTTTATAAAAGCATGTTTCTGCAGCATCAACACAACATATAAAGCAGACAGACTTCAGCATTTTCTATATTTCAAGCTAGGAAAACGACTTTTTCCAAGTTTTCAAAGATGCAAATGTTTTTGTCAACTTAGTCATATCTACTATTTTGCAATTTCACTTTCAATAGATATCATTGCCAGATTTGTTAGTCTTTCATCAGTCATAGTTGATCTGTGAAACCTTTTGATTAACTTCAACTAGCTTAAGTTCCATTCAACTGTAGTGCGGACAGCAGTGATCGACAAGATTCGTTATGATGGCCCCAAACTCCGTTACAGTCGTAATTAAAGGTACGTGCTTATTTTTCAAAGCCCAATTTCCAACTTATGTTGTATGCAGTTATCTGTAACATAACAGTGCTATGTCAATGTCATTATCCCTATAATGACAACAAGATGCCTTGTTAATGTCAAACAATCCATGTTCTATAGTTGTTGCAGTAGCCTATGCTTTATCCCACGCAACCGCGGCAGCACTTTAGCTCATACATACCACACAGTCCACAACAGTAACTGTTGCGCGGCCTATTCAAAAGTTCTGAACGGCCTACAATTGGGCCGCGGCCCACAGTTGGCAAAATGGCATACAGTATTATTGGTTAAGTAACTGGATTTCATTGGTGTAAAGTGTTGAGTTTTCATTGGATAACTTTGATGCAAGATACACCGGATATTACAGGTGCAGGCTACGAATATAGTTTTACAGGATTGTATACCTTGGAAACCGGCTATTCTGTTCTTCTACAGTGAAACGATACAAAACTGGTCAACAGTGGCGTAACTGACGGGGGTGGAAGGGTGTGAACCTCCTCCCTTTCCAAGCTAAATGTAAAAACGGGGCCCCCATTTAGCTCATGAATTGGTATTCAGTATTCTTTTGATTTCAGAAGGTTGTTGTCTTTTTTGCAGTTTGTGAAAGTTCTTTGGACTGTTGTCTGGTGATTTCGGGTTTTAATATAGATATCTACATCCGGACACACTTTCATTTCTCAACTTTTCTCTGAGTGTTGGCAAGTGGGTCCCATACGGTGGCCAATGGGCCTCCTTCAGCAACGTTCCCCACCCTGGCTGAAACCTTTAGTTACGCCACTGGTCTACAATTTACTTTCCTGAATAATTTCTTACTAGACTATACTAAAAATGCTTACAATTAACGTGGATTCAGCAACGTTACCTACACAATTGCAGGCTTTTCAAGGTAAATGCTGACAACGGAGTTATTCACAAACCATTTCGCAATGGTTGGCTTAGATAACAGAAACCTACGGGTCGTAATAGGAAGATCGATTTCTTTGACGTATTAGATAAATATGAATGTTGAAAGGGGAAATGTGTGAAATCCGTTCTTGGCGAGTTCAGTTCTGGTGTGTCTATATAGTGTGACAAAGGTCCTCAGTCAGAGTTGGGGTCGCCCTTCTTACCAAGCCACTCCCCGCCAGGAGGCACGGATGACCCTTCCTCCAACTCTGGCTCAATAAGCGATCCAAACTTGCCGTTCAGCGATCAGTCGAAAAATGGGGTCGCCAAACTGCATGTAGTAGTCACGCACGCCAACGCAACTGCTACGGTAGATAATAAAATGGATGCCGATTTTGCGCATTTGACCTAAGGTAACCTCACGCGATGAAAACGCTGGAAACACTGCTCGTTTCTGCGACAAGGTAGGGTCGGAGGGAAGTTTGTGCTGCACTCGTGTGATTCCGTTATAAACTTAAAGTTTTAAACCTGAAACCTAACGCCTAAACCTAACCCCTCAACCTAACTCCTAAATCTACCCCCTAAACCTAACCGCTAAACCTAAAGCCCAAACGTAAAGCAAAACGGAAAATATGAAGAGAAAAGTGTGGATACTTGTGCAACAACTACTACTACCAAAACGAAAGTCGTAAAGCTGAAAGCCGAACCGAAAAGCATTAGCACACGAGCCCTCAAACATATGTGTTAGGTTACGAGGTTGCTGCCGCCTGACTGATAAATTCAGCGTTTTATCCGAGCCGCGTCATGCCAGGCGGATCCGTAGTTACTACCTTGACGCAGAAACGAGCAGTGCCAGGACCGCGTAAAAAGAATTTATAGACATACGCCAGACTCTCGCACAAACGTTTCTACAAGCTTTGCAGCAGCTGTTCTAAGGAGGATTTCCGGGATATGAAAAGAAATACCGAGTTGATTGAGTGCAAGTTTCAGACGATTTCTCGCCGTCAAATATTTTGGACAGACTTCGATCGTGTGTTCCACCGTTTCAGGTATTTCACACTGGTCACAGAGCCCGTCAGGGTGAAGGCCAATGCGTGACAGATGATGGTTCAATGTGCAGTGACCAGTGCACAAACGGAAAATAATAGGAGAAAGGGACGGTATCGGTAGAGAAGACCGTAGCAGGGCAGGAAAGATAGCTTTCTAAGCATTACCTCGTGTGTCGGTCTGGTATTGAATGTCTCACTCTTGGAAACAGTGCTGGTATAAGGCAGAGAATATCAGAAAAGTTTAGTCGAAAAGGTACATGTTTGTAGTGAACACCTTGGTGTGGGGAGAGTGAAGTTTCGGCAGTGGATAGTTTCGCCAGTTTATCAGCCATTTCGTTTCCTGGGATATTTTGGTAGCCAGGAACCCAAAGGAAACGGATCTCGTAGCCCAAGACTGAAAGTGTCGAACAGAGGAGTGTGATTTTGCTTGAGAAACTATGTTTTTTCCAGTTCCAATTTGTGATTGATTGTAATGCGCTGAGGCTGTCTGTGACGATAACGACCTTGACAATTTTTAATGAGTAAACAAGGTACAATGCGTGGAGAATGACGAAGAGTTCGGAGGTGATGGAGGAGGAAAACTTGTTTATTGCAATCGAATATTTTAGTTTTTTTCCGCTATGTATATGGCGCAGCCGGCTCGAGTAGACGTTTTTGATCCATCTGTATAGATTTCAACACATTGGTCATATGTATTGTGGAAATGCGACCAGAAAAGAGGTGCAACGAACGCAGATGTCGTTTGATGGACGAACTGTAAGAGATCGAAGTCCACAAGGGGTTTCTGTAGCGACCAAGGAGGAATATTCGGGATGCGCAAGGGAGCGACGGCGAAAAGGGAGTGATTAATCGCAACCTTTGTAAACATATTATAGGAGCAGAAACTAGGCGAATCTGGAAAACGCTCCTGCCAGCAATCCTCAATTAACGACTGAGCGGGATGGTCGCTGAACGTTAAGAGATGGGCTTTGAATTTTAAGCACAAGAACTTGTGCCTAATGAGTAAAGGCATTTCATCCCAAGCGTGATGTAGGCAGATCAGTGGAGTGCTGGCCATGGCACCAGTACATAAACGCAGTGCATCATTTTGGATATTGCGTAATGGTTTTAGTAGACTGGGAGATGTGAAAAAGTAGGCCTCCATACCATACTCTATTACGGATCTAACAAGCGGCCTGTAGACCGTAAGTAATGAACGTTTTCCTGCACCCAAGGACATGCCTTTCAACATCCTAATGACATTTAGGCGAGCCCTGCACTTCGCCGCAATATTCTGTACATGTTGCGAGTAAGACCCGTTTCGCTGAAACGTTAATCTTACGTACTTGTATTCATTTTTCATTTGTAGGCGGGTACCGTCCCGCAGAATCATGGAAATGGGTACTGGATCGTGTTTCCTTGTAAATAGTACCGCCGCAGATTTGGTGCTAGAGGTTTTGAACCCACATTCTTCACACCAGTTGCACACTTTAAATAAAGAGCGTTGACACAGTTGATTCAAGAGGGTTATATCCGAACCACATTCCCATAAGCAAAAATCATCCGCGTAAAACGCTGCAGGAGAGGTGATTCGCTCTGGGAGATCATTTATAATTAACGAGAAGAGTATGGGACTAAGGACGCTTCCTTGAGGAGTACCGTTTTCAAGACGTTTGGTCAAGGATAAAGTGGACCCAAGTCTCACTTGAAAGGTGCGATTTGAAAGAAATGAATGGATAAATTAAACATGCGACCTGAAATTCCATACCTAAGTAGCTTGGAAAGGAGAACAACATTGTTCACCATATCGTAGGCCTTTTATAGATCAATAAATACAGAGAAAACGTTGTGTTTGTTCCCCAGGGACTTCTGAATTGCGTTATGGAGACGTAGAATGTGATCCGTTGTTTCTCGGCGCTGTCGGAAGCCGGACTGCAAGATACTAAGGATCTTGTGGTACTCCAAAAACCAGCTGAGTCGACACACGACCATTTTTTCAACGAGTTTGCACACATTGCTGGTAAGGGATATTGGCCGGTAGGAGGACGGTAAGTGCGAGGGTTGGTTTGGCTTGGCAATAGGGACTACAATGGAATGCAGCCAGGACGGAGGAATTTTGCCGGTGAACCAAATTTTGTTGAACAACTGCAGCATGACTTCCAATGATTTTGTGGACAAATGTTTGAACATTTCGTAGCATAAGTTGTCAGGTCCGGGTGTAGTGTTCTTGGCGTCTTGGACAGCGGAGATAAGTTCTTTAAGGGTAAAGGCTTGATTTATTCGTGGGTCATTTGGCGTCGCAAGAGAAAATTCTTGACGCAAAAGTCGTGTTTTAATTGGCAAGGAAACGTTAACAAAACGAGGTGGATAATTTGCTGAACTACTGGATAAAGCGCATTGGTTAGCGAGTATGTTGGATTTATGTTGTTTATTTTTAGCCGAAATGCCTTGTGCAAGCAATGTTGGAATAAAATAAGGGGGGCGGTTTCCGGAAAAGCTTTTTATTACCTTCCAAACTTTGGACAGATTAGTGGTAGACGTTAGGGATGTGCAAAACTGTCGCCAGGAGGACGATTTTGCCTCGAGTATTACCCATCGAGCTTTCGCTCTACATCGTTTGAAAATGGTAATGTCACGCAAGAGCCAAGTCCGTTTCATTCTGTTAAAAGCATGCTTTTTGTTTTTGACGGCAATGTCACACTGCTTATTCCACCATGGAACAGCGATTTTGATAGGCTTCTTGGACTAAGGAATATCTTCCAGAGCAGCTTCCCGAACACTCGTTTCAAAGAGGCAGTAAGCATAGTCCAGTAAGATGGAGAAAGAACCTAAAGTGTGATCGCAGGCGGCGCTGAATTTCTGCCAGTCTGCCTTGCCGAAGTTCCATTTCGGGACACCATGGTCATCCGGCGTGGTGCTTGCCTTGACTGCCATTAAAATAACCGAGTGGTCGCTTCCCAAGAATTCGCTTGTAACCGTGGAAGTGTAGAGGGAAGCGCATGAGCTAGATACTAGTACCAAGTCTAACAGGCTCCATGGGTTACGTCAAGTGAATGAATGATGGGTAGGTGTAGTAGTATTTAATACAACTTAATCGTGTACGTCGAGAGCTTCAAACCAAAGATCTGCCACTGCAGTTAGTATACACGCTGCCCCACATCCCGTGGAGGGCGTTAAAATCACCACAGAGTATCACTTTGGCTACGTTGGATAAAAAATCAAAGAAGGCGGGAGTCAGGGGGTTGGAGGGGGGGTTGTAAATGATAAATATGGAAAAATCGTACACTGCAATGCCTAGAACTTCAAGATTGCTGCTGCTTGGAAAAGCGACATCAATTTTTGAAAAATCTAAAGATGTTTTGACGCAAACCATTAGGCCACCGCCTTTTCCTTTGGAAGGAGGGCGGTCTTTGTGAATTACATGATAGTGGGGGATTGAAAGCTGGTATTTCGGTGTCAGATGTGACTCCTGGATGCAGAGGACATTAAGTAGGTTGTCAAGTGTTGATAGGTAGTTTAATTCATGCCATTTTTTAAATATAGAATGGGAATTCCATTGGAGAATTGTGAAACCCATCGTTAACTATAAAAGAGTTTTAACTGCTCAGCATCTACAGGTAGGCCCATGCGGCCACCAGCTGCCTCGGTGATAATCTAACATACGTCAATATCCTCATTTTTGTCTCTTGCCAGAATAGTTTGCTTTATCACCTCTGCCAAGAAGGCGAGAAAGATGACTGGGTTGCCAAACAAAAAACTGGAAAAGTCAATTTGTTCCGTTACGATGGGCTCGTCCTGATCCAGTGGGGTACCAGTACCATGTGGACACGGAGTGGCGCTTCAAAAAGGTTTTGCAACAGTACGATCCACAGTCGACTTTGGAAGAGGGGGGAAAGTGGACTGCGAAGCTAAATGCGGGACAGGAGGATTTCTGGAAGTACTGAGCTCTTTACAGGCATCAGCATAAGATAGATTAGCCACAGTTTTTAGTTTGAGTATTTCAGTTTCTCTTTGGTATCTTGAGCAGATTTTCTCATTCGCCGAGTGACTGCCACCGCAGTTGGGACATTTGGGGCAGCAGCGCTGCACTCGCTATACTTTTGTTCGCCACTGCAGATTGAGCAGCGCAGTTAACCTTGGCAATGGTTTGCCACACCTTGGCAATGGTTTGCCACGTGACCATAGCGATTACATTTGAAAAACCTCAACGGCCTTAGAATATATGTTTTACACGGAACAACATGTAACCAAGTTTGACCTCACTAGGGAGGTCAGCAGTAGTGAACTGCAGAAATACTGATTTGGACTCTGTCATCTCAGAGGAGTCGCTACTTTTGTATCGGAAACGTGTCACGGATTGAACACCTTGCCCTGCAAGGCATGCCAAAATGTCATCCGTAGGGATATCCCGAGGCACGTTACAAATAACGCCTCGTGCACATATAGTTTTACGTGGACTAGCTGTGACGTCGACAGCAACTACATTATCTGTCAGCTTCGTACAATTGCGAAGCGTTGTCATCTGCTGCACACTGCAACAATTTACAATCAGATTTCCGTTACTCAATGGAGAACAAGCCTTGTACGAACCCATACACTTTAAGACATTTATGGACATACACAGGGTTATAAGTTTTCAATACTCTGCCTGACTTGCTTTCCAGAATCACCGGTAGTAATTCAACGGCTTTATTTTTGCTGCAACTTTCGCCGGAGCCAGCAGCTGAATCATTTTTCGATTTTCTTTTTCTCAGTGCTCTGAACGATTGAGCATCCCTATAGTATTCCGACGTGTCTACGGCATCGTCGACCATGTCTGGGCGCGAAGCGCGCCTACGTTCTATATCTGAAGCAAATTCGTGGAAAATAATGGAATATTTTCACCCAAAAAAGAAAACAACTGACGCCAAAGAAAAGCGGAAAATAGAAACGAGAATAAAGGACGCCGAGACACATCACACGGCAATAAGCTCTCAACGCAGACAAATTCTTTTCACCAATAAGCTCTCAAACGCTGACAAATTCTCCTTAAAGCGAACTGGTTTGCGAGCATGTTGGATTTGTGTTGTTCATTTTTGGCAGAAATACCTTGGGCATGCAACGTTGGGATGAAATAGCTGGAGCGGTGACCGGAGAAGCTTTTGATTACCTTCCAAACTTTTGAGAGATTAGTGTTGGATGTGAGCGATGTGCAAAATTGTCGCCAGGAGGACGACTTTGCCTCTAGTATAATCCTTCTAGCCCTGGATCTGCACCGTTTGAAAATAATCATATCACTTAAAAGCCAAGTCCGTTTCATTCTGTTCAAGGCATGCTTTTTATTTTTCACAGCAACGTCGCACTGCTTATTCCACCATGGAACAACGATTTCAAGAGACTTCTTGGATTGTGGAATAGCTTCCAGAGCAGCTTCGCGAACACTAGTTTCAAAGAGGCAGTAGGCGTAGCTCAGTGAGATGTAGAAAGAAGGCAAATTTTGATCGCAGGCGGCGCTAAATTTCTGCCAGTCTGCTTTGGAGAAGTTCCATTTCGGGACACCATGGTCTTCCGGTGTGGTGTTCGCATTAACATTTGTTAAAACAATAGAATGGTCACTGCCCAAGAATTCGCTTGTTACTGTGCATGTGCAGAGGGAAGCGCATGAGCTAGAGACAAGGACCAAGTCTAATAGGCTCCATGCATTACGTCCAGTGAGTGAAAAATGCGTTGGCGTAGTAGTGTTTGGGACAACTAAATCGTGTACGTCGAGTGCTTCCAACAAAGATCTGCCACTACAGTTTGTGTACTTGCTTCCCCACATCTCGTGGTGAGCGTTAAAATCACCACAGAGAACAACTTTTGCAAAGTTGGATAAAAAATCAAGGGAGGTGGAGGTCAAGGGGTTGAAGGGGGTAGTAAATGTTAAAGATGGAAAAACCATGTACAGCAATACCTAGAACTTCAAGATTGCTGCTGCCTGGAAGAGCGACATCAATGTTTGAAAAATCTAAAGACGTCTTGACACAAACCATCAGGCCACCACCTTTTCCTTTGGAAAGAGGCCGGTCTTTACGAATTACCTGATAGTGGGGGATGGAAGGCTGGTATTTTGGTGTCAGACGCGACTCATGGATGTAGAGTACATCAGGTAAGTCGTCTAGTGCAGAAAGGCAGTTTTTAAACTCTCGCCATTTTTCAAAGATGGAGCGGGAATTCCATTGTACAGGGTGACCCAAAAAGATGTGTACCCATGAAAATTTCAATTGTGACTTTGATTAAAAAGCTATTTATTTCAAATTACAACCACACATTATTCAGTTTATGGAAGACCATTCACCAGAGTTTCAAC
>Ga0210059_1006012_pt1 | contig 19495 bp, 17 predicted proteins | sample Ectturendosymbi2_FD_188042 | JGI IMG/M metagenome (GOLD analysis project Ga0210059, IMG submission 188042) | Ecteinascidia turbinata endosymbiont from Florida, USA - Sample 2 (SPAdes) (version 2) | ecosystem: Host-associated > Tunicates > Ascidians > Unclassified | place: Key West, Florida... | reverse complement strand
ATTTTATATGTAGGAAGTTTTTTTCTAGCGTGCATGGTTTTCCCAGCACAGCCTTTTCAAACAGCACCTTGCCCGCTCAAGCGTCACGCATAAAACCATACCGGCAGCCTGGCGATTGTGACAAGTACGAATATATCGTAGACCGGCTCTCAAAGTGTTAACGACGTACTCAATGATCAACGTACCAAAGACACAAGGAAGGCACAAGTAACCGATAAGACAATGCCTAATGGCCAGCAGCCTAATCTCCAAGTGACAGTCAGTCAGGAACAAAAGAAAGTTGTGGTGCAGCAACCCAAAGGGAAGGAGGCAATGCACGCTTTGCCCGATGATGCATTATGGCGATCAACACTAATGCAGAACTATGTGCATAGTGCTCTTCGACAGGATCGGCTTTTGGATCCTATGTCGATTGGTCAACTTGCAGTACATTTGGGTGTAACTTATAATGCTTTACAAAGTTATCTTGATGGCGTTTATCCGCAACGTGGGCGTTTGTTGTTAACTGAGGAATGAAGAAAGGTGTTGATCGTATGTAATTGTCGTTTCAGCTTAGGGAATGGTTACAATAACGCCAAGTTTTCTAAAAGCTGCTTGTAAAAAACATCTGAATATTTTGGATAAAGACAAGGACATTCAAGCTGACAATTTTGCTCATCTTGCCCTTGTCGAGCAGGACGAGTTTTTTGAAGTGTCCTTGGGTCTGATTTATCAAGCCACACGAAATTGCCGAGAAACATTTTGGCTGTGGGCGGTTAAGGAAAGGGAGCTGGTTGCTTTTGTAGGAATAGAGGGGTGTTCTTGGGGAATCTTTGTAGTTCATTTTGAGGGCACTGCGCAGTGGTAAAATAAAATGGACTTGAGAAAATATAAGGATAGGCTGAGGTCTCTTGGAGGTCTAACCCGGATCAATAAGCCCTTGTTAGCAAGGGAGGGTTGGTACTACACGGGAATGGGACGACGGGTAAATGTCGTGCTTGTCATTTTGAATTAGATATAGGACGATTTGCCAGGGGGATAATTGAAAAACATCTGGAGCAATCTCCTGGTTGTAAGCTCGCCCAAAGACGCCAGTATTTGAGGACGGAAATAGTTAAGGCTAGGAGCTGTCTTACATTATTCGCGACTAAAAGTCGGTAGGAGGAATATCCACTGGATTCTCCCCGGGTACCAGTCATGGCAGACGCATATTGTCGGGGTAACACTTTTGCACTTGATTACATAGCGGGGAATCATTATGAAATGGTTGAAGCGAGGTTTTATTGGTCACATAGTAAACAGCAAGCAATATGCTATTACTGTGGAGGATGTTTCGATCTACCGCAAATACAAGATAACAGCAAAATACAGCATGCGCGGTACAGGCCCCAGTGCGACTATATTAATAGGTATCTGGGACCTGAAATTGTACAATTGGTTCAGGAACATTTTTGCCAAGAAGAAATTCCTGAAGAGTTACTAACTGACGTTGTTAAGGCTAAACGAGATTCCGTGGTGGTAGAACACGAAGCAGAGGACAGCAAATCCAGGTGATAAAGCTCTTAAAGACATAAGGGGGGAGTAGAAAGTTATTACATAACTTTGCAAATTTTTTGCCTTTTCAAGGGTGTCATAACTGCAAATAACATCATTAGGGGATTACAACGAAAGGTCATGGGACTAGGAAAGATGCGGGCTATGTAGGGGAAGACGGTGAAGCCCCAAGTCAGTATAGGAGGCAATTCTGTCGGCCTGAAATCCTAAAATGAGCCTTCGATAATTACTGCTGGGTTCCGTGAGGAACCACGTAGCCCGAGGCATACCCCGTAACCGCCCATCTTTCCTGGTGCCATAGACATTTGAACTAATCAGTAACTATGTATTAACAGAACGATGAGTAAAGGTAACATGATAACCTCTGATGGACGTTTACTGGTAAGACCAAAGGATCCGCCAGGACAGTTAAGTGTGTACATGATACCGGGAGACACTAAACGTGAAACGTATCGGTTAATGACATTTCAAAAATATCCACAAGGGGCGGCAGTTGATCCATGGACTCTGGTTAAAGCAGGCTTCTACTACAGGGGATATAAAGATAGGGTGCAATGTCATGGTTGTGGTTCACAAGTGCAGGACTGGGAAGTTACCGATAATCCCCGGGATGCTAAGTGGCATGAAATAACTTGTAAATTCGACAGGCATAATCCAGAGGAAAATGAGGCAATAAGCACTATTCGTGATCCTTTAACAAGTAGCGGACCACAGGTACCTGTTGACAGGCCACCCGAAGTAACTGTTTTAACCCCTAGGCCTAGGCCAGCGGGTCAGGTTTTAAGGGCTGCCAACGCTAATGGGGCATGCGCAGGAGGGCCTAACATGGCAATATTAGTAGAAATGTACCCGTGCGATAATGCATATAGTCCACATTTAACCTCCTTACAAAGCAGACTCCAAACATTTGCGGACAGAGAACAAAATTGGTCCCAGGTGCGGATTAAAGCCACCGCTCTGCAAATGGCGCAGGCAGGTCTGTACTATTTAGGGGAAAGCGATAGAGTAAAGTGTTATTACTGTAATGGAGGCTTGCAAAATTGGTCATATCATGATGAACCATGGTTCGAGCATGCTAAGTGGTTTCCGTTATGCGAATACGTATTACAGAACAAGGGACCAGAATATGTTGAAATGGTAACTCACAGGTTTGCCCATTTAGCAAGGCCTCACGGGGCGGGGGCACGACCACCTTTAGGAATAACGCAACGAACCATGGACATAAATCCTAGTTATGGGCCTTTAATGGATACCCGGAGATCACGGGAATGCATTGATCGCCCACCACAAATAATAGACCCAGGAGAGGAGAGATTAAAAAAACAAGAGCAAGTAGAAAAAGAAATTGCTAACTCTGAAGTAATCCAAGCAGCATTTGAAATGGGATTTGAAAGGTACCTTATCAAAAGGGCTGTGTCCATAAGGTTAGATGAATATGGGCGCGGATATGGAAAAGTAGAAACGCTGGTAAGGGATTTAACAGAAATGCAAGATCACGGGGAACTAGATGCAGAGAGAGACCTTGGGAAAACTGCCGAACCTCGGGATGAAATAACGAAAGCAAAAGAAATACTAAAACAAGATAAGTGCCGAATCTGTCAAAACGAGCAAGCACGAACGGTCCTGTTGCCTTGTGGACATTTAGTAGTGTGTAAACAATGTGGAACAACAACCTCCCGTTGTCCGGTATGTCGCGTCAAAGTGGCATCAAGCATAGACGTCTTTCGAGTATAAGGTGAATAAGACAATCAATAAATGTTGCAGGCTAATTAATATGGACGTAAAGGTAAAACTGTTAAATAAGTATGGTAAGCAGCCTACTCAAGCAACGAGCGGATCGGCAGGATGGGACGTGTATGCTAGTGAAGCTTGTGAAGTCCCCGCGCGAGGGTGGAAAAAGATAAACCTGAGAATAGCTCTTGAGATGCCATCACAATTATGTGCATTGCTGGTAAAACGTTCGGGTATGGCAGCTAAACAAGGAGTGTGTGGACAAGAAGGGCTCATTGACAGTGATTACCGGGGGGAAATAGGGATGACTGTTAAAAACAATGGGGATCAGGCTTACTTTATACAAGCTGGTGATCGAATCGGGCAACTACTGTTTTTGCCAAAAATCCAGGTGCATTTACAAGTAGTTACAACGCTCCCAAACACTTCCCGAGGAAAGCAGGGCTTTGGGTCCACTGGGAGATAATTTTATGAAGGAGCAATATCATTCTATTTTAAAAGGGAACTAGGAAGTAAAAAGTATGGAGTTAACAAAATATTATAGGCAAAGATGGGATATGATGTTTGCCATGAACGAAGGATTGGTAATACAATCAGTAGTGGAGTGGTTAAAGCAGAACTTTGCGGGCGCCTCTACAACATTTGTGGACATTGACTATTTGACTCAGTGGACAACGCAGGATATTTTGTTGTTATATGCATTAATATTGGAAACATTGCCAGTAACGCAAGCAGACTCGCTAAAAGAGACCGTATTGGTGGGACATCTTAAAATGGCTTATTTCTCAGCGATAGGTGCAATCCAAAGTATCTTCACAAAGCTGAGGTGTCCCTATGAATTTGGGGTCTCACAGAAAAAACTTTATGTATGTTCGCCATTAGTACAGTTGATGCGCCAATATGCGTTAAAAGATGAAACCCTGGTGTTATGGCGTTCTGACCCAGTATTACTAGCAGCACAAATGCTAATGCCTATAAGGCCCAGTAATATAAATGTAATAAGGGGATTGATTGATGTATCCCAGCAGTTGGCGTACGGACTGGTAGATATTAATCGTTTAATCGCCATGGTAGAACATAAGTATTTGGCCCTGTACAGCGCGGATTTAGAAGGGGTATGGGTAGAAAGCGCAGAGGCGGTAAAGAAAAATGCTCATACTATGAACATACGGGTAAATGATCCAAATTTATGGGCCGCTGCGATATGGTACATGGAAAGTAGTGGGAGGTTTCATGATATCATGAAAAAGATAGAGCCAACACACAAAAAAGTGGCCAGGATGCAGGGTGCGAAGGGGTTAGAATTACCTGAACGAGGGGGAATAAGCGAGCAACTAAGAGCGCATTTTGAAGATGAGTTAATGCATTCATTATTGGCAGCATATTTGACGTATCAAAAGGGTCTTATCGTTGGTGATGCATTTTATGAGAAAGCGAAATTGTTTTTGCATAATCCCATCCAACTGCCACCACCCAGCGTGACAAAACCAGTGGCAACACCTGCCATATATGTGTATGTAATATGGAGTATGCCACCCGAAATAGATTATGTAAAAGAAAATCTAAAAATACAGCAATCATCTGAATTGCCCGGTTCGCAGGCCACTCCAGAGGTGGTGCCAGTTGGAGGTGCGTAATGGCGGTTGTGTAATATAACGAAATGGTTGTAGGAAAAAAGGTAAAGCAGAGGAAATAAGTATAAGAGAAATATGGTTGAAAAATTGGGTAAAGTATCAGAGAAAGCGCTACGGGAACTAGCTATGGACGCCCAGGATAGCGTGGGAACGGTAGTGGAACTAGTAGACACGGTGCATCGGCATAAATTAGCCGCTAAAACCAGTCAAGTGGCTCTAGACACTGAAGTATATAACCTAAAGCAAAAACATAAAAGTTTGAAAAAGGGATCTCAGGCGTTGGTAAAGTCACAAAGAAAAGGGAAATCTGGACCCTTAGGAGGAATAGCCCGAGAGATAACCGCGACACTATTTCCCTCAAAACACGTGAGCGAACAATTATCAGAAGGGAAGGAGAAAGCTAGTGCGCCACCGATGGATGCAAAAGAAGAAGACAACGAAGCACCACCATCATATGAAGAACCGGACGCAGATGTAGAAGCAAACGTTACGAATGCAGAGGTGGATGCGGCTCGAGATGAGTGGACACGAAGAACTAACAAAGCTGCGGACAAAGAATTGGAGGCTACCAGGAAGGCACAAGCGGTAGCAGAAACTTCGGGGTCGGGTTTTGCGACAAAGGATGCCCATGAAGTAGCAGAGGCACGAAGAAAGGCACAAAAAGCTTGGGATAAAGCAGAAGCACGAATGCAGTATCATCAACTACGTCTGGAATTCCAAAGGGAGGAACAAGAATTACGAAGGGCTGCGGGAGAGTGTGGTCCTGAATACCCCGAACCCAGATGCGACAGTCGAGGGAGCAGCGAGAGCAACCCTAGCATGGAAGTGATCAACGAGTACAAAAATGGAAGGAGACAAGTCGTTGTGCGAGAGCGACCAGATAACAATCCATGTTCAAGTCATGAACAAGGCCCGGGATCTTTGTATCCCACGTTGGATCTGAACAATGAACAGTGTGATTTAACCTTTGGAGGAGCACCGATTCCAAAGAAGAACGTCTATAGCACGCCTAAAGAATCGGGAGAAATCAAGAACGAACTTGACGTGGCAGCGAACACTTTGCCCATGGGTGCACAAAATCAGTTGCGCATACAAGATATTAGGAGGGTGGTGATACCTTTAATTCCGGGAAATGAAATAGCATGGGCGGTGTTAACCAAACAGGCGGTAGCAAGGGGAAAGCAAGGGGAAGAAACTATGATTTTACAAGCATTAATGCCCCAGTTAAGTAGTCATCCTGAAGTAGCGGCGCAGGCCACTATGCTTTTGGTACAAGCAGCAAACAACCCAGAGAGGGGTAGTGAAGTGTTAAATAACCTTTTCCAGTGGGTCCAAAGTAGGTATCAGTTAACGCCCCGCCAGAAAAGGGCTAGTTTTATTCAAAAACTAAGGAACATGCAATGGACCTGGGATGTGAACCCTGCAGATGTGCTAACAGGCATAATGACCACGTCACAGTTAACATGGGATGAGGTCTTAAAAAATCCATCTTTAAAGGAGGAGTTAGAAGCAACCATGGCCTCCAAAATGGATATATCCCTGCACTTACAAATAACTAAGCAGGATCCCAAAAGGTGGCGACAGGCCATAACCGAAATATGGGAAAAGGTAAAAGACAGTGCTGGAATGAAAACAGTCGAAATATACATGCACGAAGGGGAGGAGGAAAGTGATAGTGATGATGAAGAGATGGCTTGCAATGCTGAAATGCCCAGTGCCGCAGTTGCACAAGCCAGTTTACCAAAAGGAAAAACTAAAGTGGATTTTCGAAATTTCGACAAAAAACTGGACATGGTCGTCTCAGCACTGCAAGCCCAGGAAATAAACAAGTCAGGGAAATCTGCGCAAGAACCCGTAGTAGCTGCCCCCCAGGTACAACCAGCGCTAGGTCAAAACGTTTCAATGCAGGCTAATTTGCAGGGACCTATGTCAATGCAAGATAATCAGGGACAGAGGCCTCCGTTAAGGTGTTATTGGTGTAATCAAGAAGGTCATATGAAGCGAAACTGCCCTCAACGAAGTAATCGTGGGTTTGGCAATGGTTACCCCGGTAGAGGAGGGTGGAATGTAGGAAGAGGAAATGGGAATGGTGGAAGAGGAGGCTACAATCAGAATAGGAATGATTGGAACCGAAACCGAGGGTATGGCAATGGCTATAATCAAAACTGGAATAATGGACCACCAGGACAAGGTCGAGGGGGGTACCAAAATCAAAACCCGCAGTATAGGGGATATAGAAAAAATGGCAATGAACAAAATGCTAATCAAATGCAAACTAATGATAGGCCACCATGGGAAAGTGAAGCCGAAAGGATAAGAAAAGAAATAATTCAGGAAGGACGACCCAAAGCTTCTTGGGCTGAACCACCGCCACCACCAGCTGATGATCAGCCAGCAATAGCAGCTGATCATGCAGAGGCCAATTTCGTGCAAGGGTTAAGTGCTAGTGAAAGATGGAAGTCAGAAACGTTAAGACCGCCGTTAATGTATGAAAAAGCCATGGCCCAATTAGCTGAGAACGCACCTACACTTCACCCCATGGATTTGCCAGCGGTTGATTTTTTAGGACAAAGATAGAAGACTTGAATGCAGAAGCAAATTATCTTCAAGTCTCGGAAAAACCTCAGCTAAAAAGCAGTTATGTGTTCATACAAGATGATAAAAAAGACAGAACATTTTTGTTAGATACGGGGGCTAACCGAAATATGATAGACGCATCTGTGTTAAGCCCGCAAGAGATGACTATGGTAGATACCACCAAAAGGGTACCTGTAGCAAATTTCCAAAGTCAGAAAGATAAGCTATATTCCATAGGAGAGACTGCGGTTAAAGTCCCTTATAAAAGCAGCAATTTGGAACTAAAATTCATTGTCATGCCGGCTCAAAGTATGAATTATAATTTAATAGGAGTCGTGGACATTTTGAAACATTTCGTGCCACTCTTAGAAGAGTTGGGGAAAAAAAGAAAAACGCATGACCAAGTTAAAAAGTTTCAGAGTGAAATAAATGTGGCACAGGTTACTTCAGAACAGCCAGATGAAGTGCTAACCGAAGAAGAAGCACAGGCCTACTTAGAAACGTTGCCCACACCAAAATGTCCTGAGGAACCAAAGCAACAAGACGTAATGGATCAGGAATGGTTTGCTAAGGTGTGGAACTTGTTTCCACGACTTCAAGCAGAGAAGCAAAATTTACAGGAGGATTCGAGGTTGCCCTATAAATGCAAGGTAGAACTACATGAAGGTGCCTCTCTATTTTTTGCACCCGTGTATCAACTGTCAGAAAAATCAACCTCAGAAATGACGCGTTTTTTAAAAGATGCTGAGGACAAGGGCATCATAGAAAAAGGGGAGACAACGTGCAGGAGTTCAGCTTTCATGGTGGCCCGGGCAGACCCAAACGCTGCCCAACGCATGTTGGTAGACTTTCGTACATTAAATAACTTAACTTTAGCCAAAGATGCCAACTTACCACGTACTGACCAGCTGCCTAATCATGCCTGCAGAGGGGGAGTAATGTCGAAGTTAGATTTGACAAAGGGTTTTTACCACGTTGATGTAGATGAAGAATCTAGGCCCATATTAGGAATTGCAACTCAGCCAGGGGGTTATAGATTCAGAAAATTGCCAATGGGTTGGATAAACAGCCCTGGTGTTTTTTCCATGGCCAGTAGCTTTGTGGTGGGGCTTGCAAATCATTGGTATAACCAAGATAGAATAAGTAGAGGACTTAAAGAAATCCCCGATAACTTTCTGGTCTATATAGATGACATTTTGTTGGTAAATAATGACGTTGAAGAACACAAACGAGCAATCTATTACCTTCTCTATTACATGGCGCGTTTCCACCTAACAACTAACCTCAAAAAATGTGAACTGGGAAAAGACAGCATGAAATTTTTGGGAAGGTGGATAAGTAAAGGCAAGGTCCATTGTGCTTACAAGCATATAGACGCTATACGACGAGTACCCCTTCCAGAAACTGTGCGAGACATGCGCAAGTTCTTAGGAATTGTAAACTTCACTCGACCTTTCCTGCCAGGGATAGCCGAATACCAACGAAGGTTAAATCAAGTAGGCGCAGGAGTCCCACTAAAAATGAGCAGCAGGACAAAAATCAACTGGACGAGACCATTAATACAGGACTTTGCCAAAGTAAGAGACATGGTAATGCAGGCAGTGGCATTAAGCACGTACGACGGGAAGAAACCACTGTATCTAGCAACAGATGGATCTGACTATGCAATAGGAGGGATTCTCTATCAGCTCACAGACAAAAAAGAAGTGAAACCTCTTGGATTTTACAGTAAATCTTTAAATATAGCACAACAGGCTTATGGAGCTATAGATAAAGAACTTCTGGCGCTGGAAGGAAGTGTTGAAGTGGAACGGCCCGCTCGTTCCACTTGCTCCGCGTCTCGAACGCGAGACGCGCGATTGGGGAAACAATTAAAGCAATTTAATTGCACTCGATCGTACTTGACCAAAGAAGCACTTCCCTCGTCATTTCTGATCGAGGCATTTTATGTTTCGGCTTTTTCCCTCTACCAGGCACTTTCATCTGGGAGCTCTTAGCCGATGCTAGCCGAATTCCATGTAGTGGCAGCGGGCAGCCACCACAGTGTGAAGCACTTCCATTATCTTCTTGAAGGGAACCATTGCACAGTATATGTAGATCATAAACCACTGGTCAATATATTGGGCTCTAAAAACTGCAAGTTACGATTTCGTAAATTACGACTACTTTATCTCTCAGAATTTGATCTAGACATTCAACACATAGATGGGGTTGACAATGAAATTGCAGATTATCTCAGTAGAATAAAACTAAGACCAATTGAAAGGATCCAAGCAAATGTGGCAGAGCATAGATGAGGACAAAGAAAAAGGGTTTCTGCAGCCATTAACTAAGTTTTCTAAGTATTTAACATCAAATTGGATAAGCAATATTCGCAAGGCACAGGCCCAGTTGATACAGCATAAGCCAGAGCAAGCCTATTGGGACAACAGAAATGAAATATGGGTAATAAAGCACGAGTTCACAAAGCCTCGCCTGTGGATACCAGATGAAAGTATAGTTGAAACACTCATAAAAATGGACCATGATTGGGGTCATTTCAGTTGGAAACAAACATATCAAAGACTAAAACGACTAATTGTGTGGCCGAAGCTGCGCACCAAGGTAAACAAGATGCTTGATAACTGTGACGTGTGTCAACGCGTAAAAGCTTTTCGAAGAGCCAAGTTGGCACCAGCACCGTTCGAAGCACCAAATGAGCCATTTGCTGTGGTACATGTGGATCACTTACACATAGGAAGGAATATAATATTACCAAACGTAACTGAATTGCTAACCATCATTGATAGATTCACTGGGTTATTGTTGGCAGTTCCAATTACCCATGCAAATTCTGAGCAATCAGTTCTAGGTTTCTTCAATCACTTCGTAAGTCATTTCGGAATTCCGAAGGTCTTGGTCAGTGATAATGGGACCCCGTTCAAATCGCGTCTTTGGGAAAGATGCATGGAAATCCTAGGTATAGAACACCGGACAATTTTGCCATATAACCCACAATGTAATGGAAAAGTTGAAAGGGTGCACTGCACTCTATTAACCATATTGCGCGCACAGGAACATATTGCAAAATGGCCTGTTTATTTACCCTTCGCAGTCCTCGCAATCAACACTTATTTCAACCTGGAAACTAATACATCCCCTAGCATGAGAGCATTCGGAATTCAGGTTAAGACACCAGGGATGCCAATCTTTGATGAAGCTCAGCCATTAAAGCCACCACAGATAATGCCAGAAGGGCCAATAAGTATGGGTGGAAGCAACTGGGAAAATGCAACATGGGCCTACATAAAGACAATGCAACGTAAGCACAAACTTGCGCCATTGCTTCATGGACCTTATCCTATCATTGCAAAAGGACCCAGGGAAATGACACTGCAAATTGGGTCAGAACTTTGCAAGGTTTCCTACCAATTGCTATTACCAGCCAAGCCCAAGGTTAAGCCTTTGTTGCAAAAACTAAATGTGATAAAAGCCCGAAATTATGCTAATAAGGCTTTTTAGCAGAAAAGGGGAGAGCAAGACTAAAAGGGGGGAGTATAGCTTGATATAAATAATCAAGCTAAGACTAAAATTTTTTTTCGCTTTAGCCAAAATTATGTTTATTGTCCGAATATGTACTGTATTTTTGTCACTAATTGCGTTGTACTAACCTAGGTTAGTTAGTGTGTTACAGGGAAAATAAGTTTTTGCATTATTAAAAGCTATTGATAAGATGGCGATATCATCAAAAAGTGTACAAGGAAAAATGAGCGCGGGCCTTGCTGAACCAGCAAGTGGAAGCAGGATACCTGATTCAGCAATTTGGCAAACAACAGAGTCAAAAATAGAGCTATTGGCCCTAGAACGTCTGACACCTCATCTGGGAAGTTTGAGAGAAATGCGATGGGGACAATTAACCAAGCAAATTTTTGATGAACACCCTGGCGTGAAAGAAAGTGATAAGCTTAGAATAATATTTAACCGATCAATGGAAATAGGGAAGAAGGATATGACAATTAAGTCTGCCATTCTCTTAGCAAAAATTGCCAGGTATGGGGAACATGCCAATACTTTAAGTGATTTTTGGGACTGGGTACATAATAAATATAGAAAGTCGCGGGAAAGGCAGCAGGAACGGTTAAGTACTTTCACCAAGGAAAGTGTCATTGGGGGAAACATAAATCCAGTAGATGCACTGGAAGAGGCGCTATGGGAATATGACTTCCAATGGGAAGACATTGAGGTTGACTCAAAAATCCAGAATATAATGGTAAATGTAATCAGACGAGATGTCAACTACGTTAAAGTAGAGGAATTAATGGAACGAAACCCAGCCAATTGGAGAAGTTACCTAGAGCAAGAATGGACCAAACATGCGTCATCAGCATATCAGCGAGGTACCGGTTATGCCCGGAACTGGGAGAAAAAGGCTGGAGGCCGCGGAAGCCGGAGACTAAATCTTGACTTTTAGGTAAAATTAGAAAATAGCAACGGATGTAATAAAAGTATAAATAAAACGAAAAAAGTGGTGTGTAAGAAGTAAAAGTTGAACAGAAAAAGGGAATGTTAATGTGCCAGGATGAAGTGATGCCCTGGGGGAAAAGAAAACGCTAGGGTGAATGTAAGTCCCTAGGAGGGGAATGGGCAAAGGAACAAGGAAAAGAAAATAAAGTGATTAAATAAAGGAAGCCCATGAAGTCTAGCTAGGAGGAAAGAAGAAAGAGTGATATACGAATATACTAAAAACATAAGGATAAAAAGCCATGGTGGGAAATAAGAAGGATAAAGAAAAGAGGTAAAAGTAAATAATAAAGGTAAGGGTTAAAGGAAAAGCATAAGAAGGAATAGGGGAACGCGAATTAGCTACTCGTGTAACCATAAGACAAAACGCTGCAGGTCGGGGTTAAGTCTAACTATTCTTGATTATGAACAAACAATAAAATGGCCATGATAGGAAATAGGTACGAAGAATATAGCGCTATAAGAAAAATAAATACGGTACAATATGTTTATAACCATGTGATATTTAGGTGTCAAGAAGAAGCGAAGAACCAAGAGCTTTCGAGCCTCGGGATAAGCCCAAGCAAGAAAACAAAGACACAAGAACTTTAAAAGAACTATGGACTGACTCTCGCTGGGAGAGGACAGCTCCAGAGCAAACTGATGTATATATACCAAAAAACGAACTGAACGTGCAAACTCGTTCTGGGCGAGTTGTGCGAACAAATCAGCATGACGATATGCTGTATTACAAATAATGTATCCAAGTATGAAGAATTATAAGTGATTTTAAGTGTTCAAGCTGAAGCGTGAATCTTTATTGTCATGGTGTTGTGTCAATATCTCATCATGATATTATGTTGATGATGTTGTTGTTGATTGTAAAACTAGGAAAAGAGGTAAAAATGATAGTTAGTTTGGTATTGCTGTTTGTGATCTTGGCGGGACCTGTTGTTTTCGGAGCAACTACTCAAGGATCACCTACAGAAAATTTCTATGCTGGGTTGATAAATGCCTTCTATGGAACTAACCATACTGGCAGACCATTGGAATGCGGCCGTGATTGGACATATTATCATTATTTGGCTACGCAGATGCTTGTCCAACTTATTCTTACTATGAGCCATATAATAATAACTATAATATTATTCGTAAAATTATGGCGACGTGGGGAGAAGTCGTTACGAGTATAAATGAAATAATGCGTTGCTATAATATTGAAAAATCGTGTTGTGCTATGATTGAAATTGAATGATCATGTCAAAAGTGTAATTGTATGATTTGTAAATAAGCACCAATTTGTGTTGCAGAAAAACTAGAAATTAAGGGTAGAATAATGGCATTAAATGTGGTAACTGTGCCTGAAGCATTGCAAGAGAAGAGTGACAAGGTAGTGAGCAATTATGAAGACGAAGAATGTAAGAAGATGGTGTTGCGTCTGATAAACAATCTGCAATATGAAAGGACAGGAAGGGCCATAATGGACAGTATAATAATGAGTGACTTCTCTCCAAGAAGATTCTTTGATTTAATGTTAACAGAATGGGACGAAGAAGATAAATTGCTCTCGATACATAAAACAAAACAGATCACGGATATATCACAACCAGCTTACCAATTACAACACAATGGATTTGTGGGAATTCAGGATAAGTTAATATGTATGGGTTGCGGAGGAGTAGCCTTGGAAATCCCGGAGTGGTGCACCATGACTACTGTGCACGCTTGGTTAAACCCCGTTTGTCCTGCATTCTTGGGAGAAGAACCAGATGCAACACAAGGAATGGAACTGGTAGAGTGGCCCGAACTGGATTTCCCATTAGTAAAAGAAAAGTTACAGAAATTGGAAGAAAGTAGTTTCCATATGTACAGCAAGGAGTATGGGGACCTGGAGAAGCGAAAAGAAACATGGCAAAGTAATGAAGACATAATGCCTCTCATAACTACTGACCAGGAAAGAAATGAGCTGGCGGAAGCAGGATGGTATGTGGAGTTACATGAAACGATGCGAACGGTCCGGTGTTTTTGTTGTGGAATAGAGGTTCACCATATGCGAAGGGATGAATGTCCAACGATGATTCATCTTCTAGCATCACCAGTGTGCCCCTACATGCATGCTATAATGGATGAAGAAGATATTAAGGCAGTATTTGCGGGACATATAAAAGAGATAAACCCGGATCATTCAAGAAGCCCCGCAGTACAAGAGTACTTTTAGAAAATATGGTTTCAACCCCACATTGTAAGTCATGAGAGAGTCAATTGGGATAAACGCTCCACTGGAAACCAGAAAGAAACGGACAAGGAAAAGATGCGATTAATTGCAGAATGGTTAATAGGACAAAGGTTGAGAGGGTACAGTGAATCTCCACCTCCGAAAAAGCAAAAGAAGACGGTAACCCGGAAGCATCTCATGCGACAATATTTGTGGCAGACACGGTCAACAGACATAACAACTAGAGCAAATGTGCCTCGGATTGGCAATATTGAACCATATATTTATACTCCGCAGTGGAAAAGACAGCATATATATACACCAAACTGGAAGCGTAACCAAAGGCATCAGCAAAGATGGGGAGAAGGCACTGTGTTTAATAGAAGTGCACCTTTAGTTGAAGGAGATTGGTTAATAATGCAACAATAGATGATATTTGTGTTGCAGCAGTAGGAAGAAATTGTAAATAAATAATAATGGATGCTGAACAAACACAGTTAGAAGAAGAACTAAGCAAAGCAATTGATGAGGGACGGCTTGAACAAGAAGGAGAAGAAGAAGAGGAAGATGAAAAATTATTACAAGAAGAACTAAATGAAAAACCAATGATGGACTCTCTGATTGAGCCGTCATGCGTTGATCCCAAAGAAAAATCATCACCAAAAACCATGAACATAAAACCAAGATATGTGTCTCAGTTCGAGCTCATGGTGAATGGGCAAGGATTATTATTGTGTGAAGTTTATTACGCGCAAAAATGTATCTGGATGACAAATAAGGGATGTTTCAAATTGTATATACCTATACGCCAAGTACATTTAAGAAGTAGTGAATGGTATGTATACCCAGCAGCACGCATGTTTGTGGGGAAATGAGCCTTATGTATGAATCTGGACTTGAATCCGAAACTAAAGGGAGTCTTTTCGCCCAAAGATATAAAATGGGAGGAAAATTATTTACATATAAAATATCGACATCAAAGAAGAAAAGGGATTGTACTACCCGCAGGCATGCTGCTGGGCCATCTGTATATACATGAACCATGGTTTGAACGAGCTACCAATTATATAACCACTAAGCCAACATATGAAATAAAGTATGTCCGATAAAGCAATGAAATATAAAAGTGTTGTAATAAAGTGACATTTAAATCAGCGAACTTTTATGTTAGCAGGAGAATAAGGGAAAAATGAAACTAATAATAATTGTGCTGATTTTGATATCATGGACGAAGGGTTCACCTTTCCCTCCGAATATGTATCACACTCGTAATCCAAGAAGCATGCCAAGAATCCTGGAACAAAGAGGATATCAGGTACGCGCCATTACGAGTCCGCAAACAATTCGAAAATCACTAGCAGAATTAGACCCATGGGGGTGTGATGATGAAGCTTTAAAAAATATACATGAATTAGAAGACTTTGGAAAAGTGGCAGTAAGAGGAAGAACATATACGGAAACATATCATCCTGGTGGACGATATTATAATACGGCAGAAGCATATGATAAGGCATGTTGGTGCCCAATATTATATTTTGCTTTATGGCATACGCACGGGGGAAGGCAACGAATAGAAAGTAATGAGCTAAGAAACAAAAAACATGTGGCAGTAGAAACTACTGAAATAAGTATAAGGGATCGTGATTATTATGTATTTTTTGATAAAACAGTAACAAAATGGTTGCATGGAACAACTTGGGATGACATAAATGTGAAATTTTTAAATTTAACAGAAGAGGGACCCAATAACCCGGTGATATTATATAAACAAAGACCCTTCCATGATAATTTCGCCAAACCCGTGTCGCAATTATCAGTGGCTTATTTAGCACTAACAACACGAATAAGGGGTCAGAAACAAACTCAAAGAATAAGAGGGCCAGTAGCCCGACATGTAATGGGAGAAGATTTAAGCAAAGCATTCGCACGTAATGGGGCATTGTTAGTACGAAAAGAGGATGCTATAACAGCTCTAAAAATGATTGATTACGTGGTAAACTCAATGTATGAAAAATATCAATGGGTTGAATGGGAAGTACTAGCACAGGATGGCGAAGGCATACCTGAATCATGGAAGAGATCAAATAGAACTGACCCCTGCCAGATAAGTGAAGAACAAAACTGGGGAGTAGAATATGAACCAGGAACGCCCCGAACTAAAAGGGTATGTGACTTACAAGAATACTCATTAACAGTAAATGTAAGCCGGGAAGGGTTCACATGGATTTTACCTTTAGGAGGTTTTGAACCCTACAATTTAAGTCAGGATCATAGGTATTTCATGAGAAAAATGAATCAAACAATTGACTGGACCTATCGTAGTCCAGGACTAGAAAATTGGTTTGTCAAAGCTATATTTCGTCATGGACCAAGCCGGGAACTACCTACAAAAATATGGGCTATCATGCATAGTGAAGAAACGTATACAAAATTCCATAAGACAATGCTAACACACAGACATTGGGAACACAGGTATACGGTAATAGTTAAACGAGAAAGGGAGTTAATGTGTGAAAGAGATTTATACTACGGTCAACAAAGGAAAGTCCAACTCAGTGAAAGGGCGTGGTTACCCGCCGAAAGATACAGGGCATTTCGAATATTACAACATAGGTATCCAGAAAAATGTGAACAAATCTACACAACAGAAAGCCAGTGTCACAAACAAAAGCAGTTGGCATGGTGTAAAGAAGCCACTGGACCTCTGGAAGTAGTATTAAAAAGAAGAATGATAATTCCAGATATAAATAATAATCAGTCTGTGTTAGCATATGGACAGCCATGCTTTATGCATACTAACTATACACTAAACGCCACAGGAAGACACAGAACGAAAAGATTTTTTCTATCACTATTGTTCTCTGCCATGTTTTTTGGAATAGAGGAAGCAGCATTTAGTGCTAAGTTAGATAAATATCAGGCGCTAATGAATCAAAAGTTAGGAGCCTTAACACAAAAGATGAATGATGGATTTAACAGAATAGAAGGACAATTGGACGGCATACACAGAGGACAGTTACAAATGCAACATGAAATAACTGTGCTAGCCCAATTCACGACGTCATTGGCCCATCGGGAGAATGAGTTCGAACGAGAACAATTAGAAATAGATAGGCAGTTAATAGAAGGACAAATAAATTTGGCTAGAACCACCATCGAAAATAGACAATTAGCATTGGCCGCAGGGAAAGCCAGCGCACAAGCAGCGATAATCAATTATCATTTGCACAAAAGAATAATGCAATTGATGATGCATTTAGAAACTATAAAAGAGTTAAGAAACAATACTATTTATAGGAATACCTTACATAAAGGATTAATAGAATGTAAGGAATTATATTGGTACGGAAAAAACTTAAGTCATTTTGATGCACGATACAAAGATACAGAAGCATTAGAAGAGATAGAGCGAATGGTAAGCAATGCACCTATATTACGCCAAGAATTACAAGAGGCTGAAATAAGAGCACAACAAACTCTACCCTTCGGACTAGAAGTAGAGGAAATAGAAAATACAACACTGCCCAGTTTTGAATTACTAAATTTCACATTTCATTGGGATCCTGTAACCCTGGACTTCAACAATTTAAGTTGGGGAAACGGAGCCAGAGAGGTGTTGGGACAAGTGTTGGGATTCGGAGGAAAAGTTGTGGATGATGTAGCCGGAGTCTTTAACAATGTAGTTGATAAAGGAGCCGACGTCATAGAACATACGGAGGATACGGTTTCGGGGTTTTTTAGTGGACCCATTAAAATGATAATAATAATAGTAGGAACAATAATAGGAATAATACTTGTTTTGGTTTTCGGAAGTTGTGCTTTGAGATATTACAAAACAGGAAAAACACCAGACACGAAGAAAGCGTTACGGCTTGCTGCTACTATAGGTAATCTAAATCCTGTATCTGTTGCAGGAGCATTGGCAAGCGACCACCTCACCAGCACTGTTTGAAGAAGCACAACGAAATTGGAAAAACAAACCTCAGAGTTGGAGAAAGACCAGCTACGACAAAAACCGAGCAAAAAGAAGTGCAATCGTCAAAAATGATACACCTTATCCTGAAATTAATGTTATGCTAACAACAGTGGCTATAGCTTTCATTTGTATAGCCATAGTGGTACTTGGAGGATATATTGAAAGAAAAATGCGTGAGGCGAGGAATGCAAGGCATTCTTATCACACTTCACTCGCCAATACCGTAATAAGTAAATACGATTATACAAAAGCAGCAATGATCGATTTTCATGCGGCAAGTATGGAAGAAATGAAGAGAATGCATACCAGAATGCAAGGAAAAATGGACACATTAGTAGCCATTTACCAAGACATTTTAAAGCAACATGCAACTAACTCGCCGTATCCTATCAGACTGGCGGGAGGACACTTTAATGAAGATTTTGCCATAATAGCAAGAATAATGCACTGGAATGTACAGTGGCGAGACGATGGCAACGCGAATTTAATGCCATCTAGTTTCATAAAATGTCCACATGACTTACCAGTAACATCCCTGGAATGGGACAGATTGGTAAGAAAATTTTATGAAGAATCAGGACTGACTCTGGAAAAACCGGCTGAAGAAGATGATGATGGGTATGCAGAAATCCTAGACATAACCCATTTGAGCAGAAATCAAATATGCACAACTCCGGTCTGCATAAAACCTGATTTAAAGTATGAAGGAAAAGACAGCAAGTGCCATTATTGCAATAATATATGTTGCAACTGTGAAAATTGCAAGAAGTTCAGGGCATTTTTTCGGATCAGAACAGCCTTGATAAACACTGGGAAGGTGAATCATTGGGATTATTTGGATGAAAGGATGGAAAGGCAAATACAAGTAACCTCGAAAATGGTTCAAAATGACAGCCAAATGCGAAAGATTATGGAAACACTCTATGAAAGAGCAAAGATTGATAATCCACAATTGCCAATGTCCATGGACCAGCTGAAAGGGCAAGCGTTAAGATCAAAGTTAAGAAAAATTGCTGTAAGAATGATGGAAGGGCCAATGATTAAGCTGATAACCAGTGATGAAAAACTGAATGAAATGGCCGACGAACTGACTAATGAGGTGGTGGAACATTTTCTGAAACAGCAAGGAATAATAAAGCAAAGAACCACTGAATTAATGAGATGGGTGACCAGAAATTATCATAAGCAAAAGCAAGAAGAAGAGCAAGAAAAGACTGAAGGGGGGAGTGGTGTTACAGTCAGATTTGACTGCAACACATGTTTAACGGAAATGAATATGAATCAAGACATGGGCACAAGCAGTGAATCCAGTGAAGAAGAAAGCATGAAGAACAATTATGGAGAACTTCA
>Ga0210059_1006011_pt1 | contig 19495 bp, 10 predicted proteins | sample Ectturendosymbi2_FD_188042 | JGI IMG/M metagenome (GOLD analysis project Ga0210059, IMG submission 188042) | Ecteinascidia turbinata endosymbiont from Florida, USA - Sample 2 (SPAdes) (version 2) | ecosystem: Host-associated > Tunicates > Ascidians > Unclassified | place: Key West, Florida... | reverse complement strand
AGTGATTAACAACTTTGCCAGACGAGTACAGGTTTGCTTGCAACGAAATGGTGGACATTTGGAACACATCTTGGGAAAGCCATAAATTGACTAAAAATCGACAGAAATAGTTGAAACTCTGGTGAATGGTTTTCCATAAACTGAATAATGTGTGGTTGTAATTTGAAATAAATAGCTTTTTAATCAAAGTCACAATTGAAATTTTCATGGGTACACATCTTTTTGGGTCACCCTTTACCTTGAAAGCAAAATGTTGCTTTCACCTTCAGGGGTGTAGTTTACTAAATATAATGATTAGAGCTGATACATTTTGAGTTTTATTTGAGCGCCTTGAGTATTGAGTGTAACGTTATCAGTAAATGAAAATTTGAGGAAATAGTTATTAGGACTTGAAAATTTGAAACTTTATTTAAATGTTACTTTAGGGATTAGCTAATTTATGATTTTGTTTTAGGGATTGGCTAATTTACGATTTGGCTAGCTAGTGGCCTACATTGTGCACCATAAGGCACGTAGGTTTAAACCAATGGTGGCGATCTGCGGGTCGCCGACATATTTCAATGTGGCTCTGCTAGATGAATAGCAATATCTCAAATTGATAGAGTTGTTGCCTCATATTCAACGTTTGTTTCATTTATCAATGTGTTGACACAAGTTCGTTAAGTTAATCACCAGCAGTGGGTGGCCCTGTAAGAAACTTTTACATTGAGCAAATGTTTGTTTTAATGCGCATGCATTTTCACAACCATGTAGACACAACCAGTGAAACGTTTCGAAAGGGCTGTGCGATGTATATACGATATCAAATTTGGAATGTTGCAAGTGCGCAAGAAAGAGATTTCACTGTGCGAATGCTCCGGTAGTTCTGCGCATTTACACAGTTGCGCACCTTAAAGGGAACATTGATCACCAGGGAGTCTGCGCGATTTGAAAACAATGACAGTGAACCAGTGGCGTACGCAGAAAATTTGCATGGGGGGTGGGTTCATTCAATGGCATTTGATGGCCATTTGTATTTGGTGTGCGCTGTTTGTGACGTCGTATTCATGTTTCCAAACCAACATTTTGGTGAAGTTTGTTGACATAATACGCATATTCTTCTACACGCACTCTTAATTTATGCGTCAATGCACTGAATATAAACTATCAGTGCTCCAGGTTAGGATATTGGAGGAAAATAAACTCAACGCTACGACACAGCAGTTCATAAGAGCAAAAATATCAGGCTGCCCGTTAAAACAGGGATGTAAAACGCACTCATCAATACGTCAGATCAATTTTCAACTGCACAATGAGGCTGCGCTATGTCTTGTCGAATACAAGCAGTGGAGAATAAAAAGTGTGCGGCTGGACTGTCTGACGCACACCACGGTTTGCAAGATCCAGTGCCGGATTAAACATGCGTAGTGGTCGAAAGGTCTGCAAAAAGTGGTGAGATGTTTTCTGGATGCAGACGATAACCCAGATTCCCACCAAAACCTAATAGTTACTTTTTGGCCCATTTACAATGTTCCTTGAAGTTTGTATGAAAATTCATTCCGTGATATTTGCATTAAATCGACAAATTAACAAACAAAGAGCATGCGGAAACAAATAATCTTCTTTGTGCAGGAAATAAAGTTCTTGTAAAATATCAAGCTCAGGGGGGGTAACCCCACCGCCCCCTTGCCTACGCTCTTGCAGTGAACCTAAATCGTAAATTAGGTTCCTTAATGAGAACGAAAGTTTTTCGCGAAGAGGCAATTGTAGACTATAAAATGGAAAAATACTAAAATAAATTGTAAGACTACTGGAGGAGTTCCAAGCCAGATTTGACCAATTCAAGGAGCTAAAACCATGCTTTGCATTCCTTGTAAATCCATTCAGTGTTGATGTATCGGTAATGTCTGTCCAGTTCGCTCACCGTTTGTTACAAACTTGTCTGCTGTAGAAATAAAACTGACCGAAATGCAAAAAAATCTGGATAAAAGAAACTTTAGTCAATGCCACTCTACACTTAATTTTTGGCGACAGGTTCCAGAAAGTAAATAGGCTACCCAGAATTTAAAATACCAGTGTATAACTCATTTCAGTGTATAGCACAACATATTACACTGAATTATTTTTTCTTTGTAATGAAGTTCGTAAAATCAAACCATCGTGCAACCCTGAAAAATGAACACTTGGAAGAATTAATTTGCACAGCTTTAACAACGTACTGTCCAGATGGTCGAGGACTGGAAAATCAAACACAAACTTAATACTGACAATTACTGTACATCAATTAATGTAAAGCTTGCGTATTTGCACTGACACTATACAAACTAGTTTTGCGGCTCGCTGGTGCTTTTGGTTTTCTGCAAATGACTCTTCTATCGAGCAAGTTTGCCCATACCTGGTTTATACTACGTGTAAAGAAGCGTGAATGAAAAAGACGCATTGCTGCCAACAAAACGCATTCTCTGCAACCAATGCTCCCTCTGAAGGTGCACAAATGCGTAGTACCACCAGACCATTTGAGTAGTGAAATCTCATCTCGCGCACTTGCCACATTCCAAATCATTGGAAAAGCACGATAACAAGAAGCTATTTGAAGGAAATATGTACTTTGTTCGTATTTTCACAAGATTCTAAAAATTAACAAAGTTTATAATTCATTTATAACTCTGCTAACTCAGTCTTAAAATATCCTTGCTCACTACAATAAATATTTGCTTAGTGTAAAGTTTTCTTACAAAGAAAACACTGTATGCAACTGTTGCAGTAACGTTGAACATTTTCTTTTTTTGTATACGTCCATTTGTGTTGCATTGTCAACAAATTGAGAAAGATAGCAAAATGTCGACTTTGCCCCCCTCCTGGAAAAATTTCTGCGGACGCCCATGATGGTAGCCTAATTCCATTGCGGAACCAAACAGTCACACTTGCAAAAGTGGGCATTATATAGGATGCAGATAAAGAGGTGAGTTCTTTAAGGTGACCGTGAGCCATTTAAAAAATTGCTAGGGGACCTTTGCGTAATTTAAAAAAAAAAAGTTTCAGAACCACTGGCCTAAACTAAACGAAATTCTGCTGACGAAGAGATCCTTTCTCTTGAAAACTGTATTGTTTCTTCCTTGAGCTAAACAAGACGCGAAAGAACTCGTCCTCGACAGCCATCTTACTTCTGTATGGAGAAGATGTTCATGCTACGAATTTATATTTTCACATATGTTTTCAGTCTGGAGTTCAATGGTCGACTTCGGATTTCCTTGACAACTTTCACCGCATTATTTACCACCTTTTCAAATCAGTTGCTTTGCAGTTAAATGCTCCAGATGGATTATGCAGTTAATAAACAACATTTCTTTATGCGCTGCTTCTTTAATTTTTGCAACTACACCGAGGCGATAATTAATCAGTCACGCTTGCAGCCTCATTTGTGCACACTCCGACACAGTTTTCCCAGTCTCTCTTTCTCACTAAAGTATTCTTTAATAAGTCTAATATCTCTGACCCGGTGGTACGTCCTGGAAATTTCATGCAGCACAGAAGTTCTTCCTTGAAATTTCTTTTCCCATGTAATGTAAGAAACAAAGAAGAGTAGCACGATTAGTCACGTCAGTTGATTCGCTGATTTGGATCGCAACATACCTCGACCCTTCCATAGCCTACTCCTCGACATCAATTGCCTTATCTTTAATCCCTCGTTCATTGAACTGTGTCGTTAGAAAATAGTAGACGCTCAAGTTCCTGAGTTGCTTAGGGAACCAAAGCTTGTTTATCTGCAGATAGGATGCACGTCTTTACCAACTCTTCCCCAATGATTGTTTATTTTATGTATTTCAAGAGAAATTAGATACGATGCATGAAGAAGAGATTCTTCAGTAGTACCTATAGTTTTCATTTGCTTTTTTGACTATATATCTCGTGGAATAGTCTTTGAAAATAATCCAGTGTTCCCTTAAAGATTGCTGTGATTCGAATCAGGGGCGTGCAGAGGTCTGGTGATGCCCGGGCCACTGCCTGATTGTATGCCACCCTATCAAATCCTAGGATTGAGGAATGTGAGGAAAACAGGCAATACGTAAAACCTAGTGTTGACAAAATGAGTTTCGAAAATTTAGTAGCCTTACAATACGAAGAAGCATCTAGTTACAGCATTAATTTTTATAATTTCATTTTTGGATGCCTCACTGCAGGGGCGGATTAAGGTTATGTGGGGCCCATGGCTGAAACTTACAAAAGGGCGCTTTCTATATATACAAAACTGTTGTTAACAGGGAAAAAATAAATGAACGAACTGAAGTATTGGTATTATTGAAGCATAAAAAGCTTGAGCAAAAAAAACGAATCGTCAACTAACATGGACGTCACAATATGAACAAAACTCATTGATTTCAAGTCTCTATTTTTTGCTGGAAACTTGAAACCATATCGATAAATGTTGAAAAAACGCCGGTGGAATGTTTTGAATATACAGTGGCACCATGTCGACGACCACTCTGCTATCACGACCATTTTAACGCGGTCTTCCCTATGCTAATGCATTACCTTTTGTTTCACTAATGCGACCACCCCGGTATCCAGATCGCGGCCACAGTCCAGCTTACACCACTACTAATCGAATACCGCGTAACACGACCATGCATATTCTATCGGTATCCTTACGCTGGAAAGCTGGTAACCTGTCAGCAGCAATTTGCTCAGCTGCATCTTGTCCTGAGGCATCGTGGATACAGGGATGTAGGCGTGAATGCAAGCGCAATAAGTACCAATGTGACGTAACTCAGGCTGTAAACTCTTCTGGAATTTGTACTGCCGACATCGACTTTCCCGTTGTGTGATTTTATAGTACAGTAACGATAGGCTATGGCAGCTCGTAAGACAAAGCTACATAACTTTCAATCAAGAAAAGAATTGCAGAAATGAAGTGATCGCGAGAAATATTCAGGAATGCAAGTGTGACGCGACCACTACAGTCCCGCTAACACGACCAACTGAGTGCCATCCAGTGGGTGGTCGTGCTAGTGGCGTTCCGCGGAAAATATATCCAAATGACATTTTGGGGGTAGATAAAATTTTCTTTAAAAATTATTTTCAGAAAAATCAGCTTTCCATTACCAGATTCCCGACCAAAATAAATCTAACCCAACCTTAAACTAACCTAACCAAAATTTAACCTAACCTTACCTACCATTAATAGCCCAGTTTGATATGTCCTAATTGATATGGTAAAAATAATAATTGTACTCAAATCATTGCAATTCAGTATTTCACTTTTCTGTTCACTATCAAGGCCAAATCAGTAAGACTATTAGTAAGAACAAGAGCATGCACTCACTTATCAATAACTGTTGCGAAACTCGCTTTCACATATTACGTATGGTTTTACGTTCATTCATAAAACATAACACTATTGAATTGTTTTTATTTTTCTACTGCACTTAGAATATAAAATGGCACTCAACAAAATTCTTAACCAAAAGCACATCTTACGATTTAATAAAGTCGAAAATCGAATGAGTCATTGAGTTTAGCGTGAGGAAGCTTAGAGTTACTTGAACGAAATGTAAACAGAACTAAGGCGTGCTTGATACGATTTCATTCTTGTTATCAGTTAATGTTTTAAGTAATTCCATATCTGCCGACTTTTCTTTCTATTATTGCGTTTATTCTGTTTTAAGTCAGTTGTCAAGAATTGCACCAAATAATGGCGATTCACATAAATGTAGTATGTACCAAAATGTCCAAACTTGCATCTTGGAAGTAAATAGGACAAGAATTGGTATTAAACCACCAGTTGACGTTGTGTATTGTGTAAGGTGAAATACTTGAAAGTACACGAGGATTTATACGTGGCGTATTTACCAACTCTGGCAGTACCGCCTTATAACGCCGTGATTGATTATCCCAAGCAAAAATCTAATTACTTTCACCATTGCTGAGAGATTTGACACCACTTAACAAGTTCGTAACTTCCTTCGGGGCTGTCTGCAGCAGGGTTGCGGAGTCAGAGGTAAAATATCTGACTCCGACATGCGACTCCGACTTTCCAAAATTTCCGACTCCGACTCCTTAATATAAAGGGAATGAAATTTGGCTGTTAAAATTAATGGAAATCGTGGTACACACAGCAAGAAATCTCTGTTTCAACAAAAGTTTCAAAAGAAATTGTACCATTTCAAAAAGAATTCCCAATTTATGAGTGTGATGTAAAATATGATCCACTTGGTCATCTGGAGTCGGATTCGGACAAAAAAATCCGACTCCGGATCCGATTCCCAGTACGGTTAGGAATCCGACTCCACCCAAAAACCTCCGACTCCTTACGACTCCGACTCCGCAGCCCTAGTCTGCAAGACGGATATGCAAATGAGGTGGATACCGCATGAGCATCGGAAACCAAAATGAGACAAGCGGATGGAATACCTTAATTTTTTTAGATTTTGGAGTACTAACTTGTTAGTGAGTGTCGGCCAGACCACACGCCAAGGAATCAACTACTTTCATGTCAACGAAGCGATCTCAATGAGTGAGCACAGAGCGCCTACTTATTAGTTCCAACTGGCCATGGTATCTTTTACAGCATTACACTTTTTGCAGACTAAGGGATTGTGGACCCCCTAAATGTTGGGGGCCCCTGGCTGTAGCCCAGTTAGGCCCCCCTTAATCTGTTACTGATTAATGTGGTTTACAGCTTTTTTTGACCATACTAAACAGTTTTCAAAATCAGTCATGTTAAGTGCGCGAGACAACTAGAGTGCAGTGCAAAGGTTTAACAAAGCATTTCAACATGTGCCTGACTCAATTTTCTTGTCTGCGTACAAACAATTTTTATCGATTGAACATTGCAAAACGCGACGAAATAAGATCAAATAAAAACATATGGCAAAATACGTACAATTCCCATTACAAATTAGCAACACATATAACGTCACCGGCTATTTTGCCATTTGGTTGTATTCGTTGAGGGCTGCATAGTCCAATCTATGGCAACATGAATTTTTCGAGCTATGCTTCAACGAACAAGCGCGCACAAATTCTTAGCTGAAACTGCGAAAAAGCGTGTAACATTCGCTTACGCATTTTTTGCATACCTGTCGAGCATAAATCGAACCGTTGTAGTTCGAAATATGCTCGACGGACTTAATTGGCATGCAACAGTACCAAGGCACCCAGCATAGTGAAATGGACTCTTTACCATGATAAAAGTGGCTCAGTGGTTAAAACCAACCGATAACCAAAAAAAGGGTTACATTTAAACACTGAAGGAGCTTGAAAACATAATCTGTTTATTTCTGAGTACCGCGGTCAAAATGCCGTTGTGATATATTTCCACGTGAAAATATTTTCAGAGTTCAAGCTAAAATTGTCGGTTATATCTGACAATCCGAATGCTCAAAAAATAAGTCGGGGTCCATTTGGTAAAAACAGAGTTTTTACCACAAAACAATTGTAAGAAGTTCACTGAAAATGCTGTGTTTAACGTGTCCTCAGCATCAGCCTCCAATCATCCAAAACTGGATAGGTGATGGTGTGGTTTCTCTTATTTTCAGCACGGCTTTGAAGGACCGGAAAACAATCGCCGTTATTGCACCATTCCACATCCTTAATGGAGCTGTTTTTTATAAATTTAGGACGTTTGTTTCCTGTTTTTCACTCGAAAAACAAGTACGTGATCACGCAAAATGCTCAGATGGATTTAACCTCCATCCTAAAAGCCCTGGCTGTTAAGTTCGCATCACTGCTGCTATGTATAAAGATTATTTTATTGCAAATAATGGCCTCCCCCAATCAGATTAAAAGTCTTTTTGAAAATAATGGAACCGAATAAGCATAATAACTGGTGGCAATACAAAGGTTGAGCGGAACTTTAAACGTTTACGCAGTTCTCCACATCATAGGCAATGAACAGGTTGCTAGGCTGTTGCTTGGTTTTTCATCAGAGCAAATCGCACGCTGGCCGCATATTCCTTATCTAAGAGCATGTGCTTCCATGTAGTTCTTGTTAGTAAAAGAGCAATTAATTGCAATCTAGAAAGAGTTGCGAGGTCAAAACAACAATATTTATGATTCAACTTTTATCCAACTATTTCAAAATCAACAGTGTAGTTCAGATTTAAACTATTTTTCTCATCGTTTTCCTTACTAACAGTTTGCCCCTGACTCAGTGGAAAGCTAAAAAATGAAGATATCGGTATTGATGTCGAACAAGTTGAAAGAAATTGAAAAACAGAGAATATTTCAAAAGCAATTTTTCAGTATTTGTTGAGCATTTTGATTTCAGGGTGTTAATATTAGTACAGTTTGATGTTCCTGGACCAATAAAAAATATTTTTTAGTCTTACTGTATTTCCGGCGTCATATGATACAATCTTGACTCAGTTTGTATTTATCTGAAAAATGTTTGCTGCACAGCTTTAAAACGTAAGTATGGAATGCGTGCATATGTAGCATAAGCGTTGAATGTTTGTTTGCAGAAGTCGGTAGAAAGCATAAGATAAAAAAGAAACTAACTGCCACATATCGATCAAGATGAAATCTTTCCTGTTGCTGTTGTTTCTTGTAGCTATGTTATTTGGGTTGATGGAAGGCAACCCTGTCTCGCAGAAATCAGAGAAATCAGGTAAAACCGTGTGAGTCCAAGATGTTTTTGGCAATGTTTTTGCATATACATTTTTAAAATAAATAAATTTATTTAATTTTGTGAATGTTTCATTATTAGGGTAACGGCAGAAATAAAATATGATAGATTTTGCTTACGCGAATCACAAGTAGTTTTTAATAGTGCATTTCCCTGCACAGCAGGTTTTACAGACTCATAAACTGTAAGCAAACCATCTTAACCAATTTCTTTTTTTCCAAGCCACAAAACAATTTTATTGTTTCCTGAACATTGCATCATTGTTCCCTAAAGTTACGAATCGCTAATTGTAAGGTTTTTACTTCCAATTCTGATTTCCGTTGAGCGGTGACTTACGCGAGTTTCAATAATGTGGTATTTTTCTTAGTTCTGATAGGGAGCTTCCTAACAGCTTGCAAAACATACCACTTGAAGGAGGAATGATGTTTTCCCCGATAATGATTTTTCATCTACTCAAAATATAATGTAAAATATTCAAGTACTATTCAAGAAGCAGAGGATGCTTTCTATAAAACCTGTACCATAATAGCGTCCGATGTTTTCAAGAACACATTTGTGTGAAGATCCAAGCATAATTTTTTATTTTTCTCTAAAATTCTAAAACACTACTGACGGGGACGATAAGCAGTTGTCAGTTGGTACTAGGACTTCTTGTAACCCATGCAATACTTAAAGTGGTGGTCACAGCTCAAACCTATGTTTCACAAGAGCGAAAATTGCGGAGAAATGAAGTTTAGATAAAACTAAGGCGATGTCTCAGTTTCAGTGCTAAGCTAATAAAATTTCACTAAGCAAACATCACAAATTCATCTTCCTTGCCTACAGCATATATCTCTTGTGTAATTGGTGAGAAGCAATGGCGTTTATTGACTACTCAGATATTTTATTTTTATGATTACAACAGCAAATTTACGAGTTCGCAGACACGGGGAAGGCGTTTGGAACAGATTTTCCAATATGTGGAATGCTATTGATCTTGGTGCTTTGACGCAAAAAGCAAAGTAAGTGAAATATTTCGTTGACTTTAAATTTTGATTTCAATTGACCTGCAGTAATGGGAGAAAATGCGTGCCACCGAAGCTGGTAAGATGGTTTGGAATCCTGGTCGAGCCACACCGAAAACATAAAAATGGTACTTACGGCCTGTCCAGCCTCGTTCCCCGCGCTGATGGCTGAAGAAAACTTAACGCGCGATGTTGCCACTAGCCTACCAGCAGTGCAGCTCTCACTATGAAAGTAGTCGTGCGGGCAATGGCGCAAGGTAAACGGAGGCGGACGCCAGTAGATTATTCGTAACACTCCGAAAGGAATTACAAAAGGAGTATAATGAAATCTTCTCCGTTTATTAGTTCGTATAGACATTGCCATTAAAATTGTAACTATAGGTTGACTTACTGTTTCAAAAGAGTTTGCTTATTTAGTATTTGACCCTTCGTTTGCCCATTGTTTTGGGCATAATTGTATTCCGCAGCGTTTCCAAAAGTGCTGGATGGTTTCATTTTGAAAAGAGCAGATTGTTCAAAAGATTGGGTGTAAAACTGTGGCACAAATGTTTGTTACAAAAGGACAGATTTTTCTTAAATATTAAAATCAAGCAGTTAAATGCTTGAAAATATTGATCGAGGTATTTTCATGGCTTTGACCAAAGATATACTTCTGTAACGGAACAGCCAGTGACGATATGATAATATAAGTACTTTAAACAAATCTCCAATCTCAGCTACATTTGCAGACCTGATCGTATGCACAAAGAAAACGTTTAACTTTTGCCGGGTAAGGGAAGGCGCAAGCGCAGATTAAGCAATAAGTAAAAATCCAATGCAGAAATAAAACAGAGGAGAGATTAGACACGAAAACGGTTTACCGTAAGTGCGTATGAAACTCTATTGCTTATAGAAGTATTCATAGAAAATTGTAGTTGTTTTAAATTTAGACTTTGCACGTATTAAATGTAGTAGCATGTGGGTTGTTTAGAAGAGAAATAGGCTAATGCTTTATGTTGAGCATAGTTTGAGACGATTTTGATATAAGAAGGTGCACGTTTATTTTCTGAGTTATTGTATATATTGTTACACGATTAGTAGTGTAAGGACTCGAATTAGAAACACTGCTTCTGCTTTTTTGAATCCATTTCAAAATGTGTGGAGGATGCAGTGTTAATTTGCAATTATGGTCATGTTGCTATTAAAATGTGTACTCTACAAAATGGTTCAACTCAATGATAATAGCTGAACATTCGAACGGTTTTGGCCAAACATAATGCTTCACTATTGAAATTCCTTTACGTTTTCAGAAAAACGATATATTTTTGGTGAAAATGCCACTCATTTCTACTTTCATCCCGCATGTTTTGGATCTTAACAAAACTTTGATGCATACATTTCATCGTATAATTCTGTACCTAAAACTCTGACTGTGTGAAGTATTTTCACTTAAAGTTTCATTGAAACTTGTATAAGCTTCAAACGTTTTAATTTCTTGTTCATTGAGCAACGTTTGATGTTTTGAAAGGACTGTTTTTGAAGCAAGCTTTCAGTAAAACTTTGTAGTATCATCACGATAATTTCTGCAAATAGGTTAGATACGATTGAAAATTACGATCAGAAAAATAAAAATTCCTTCACGTTTGGTTTAAAGTTTATCTGCCATTTTTTAGGCTACATAAAACCTACAAACTGATCTTTAGCTTAAAATATCTAATGAGCCACGCAAAATATCCTTACAGTTCCCGGCATTGGAAATTGGTTGTGTCTTTGGGATGGAAATACAATAAGGAATTTGAAATTATGTTTGTGATGTTTTCCAAAGTCAAATAAAATGATTACATATTATTCATTTTTCTTGTTTTTCTTTGCAGAACAACAGTTAAAGATCTCTACAGCAGATATGTGCCTGAGGGTGCGAAAGCCTTTGTTCACAATGGAATGAAGCGTATTGGGCTTGCAAAAACAACTGTAAACGAAGAAGTCACAGCACCACCAAAATGAAAAGATTTCTTTTAACCCGCTCACAAACAAGCTTTTCAAAGTCGTTAATATTTTGTCGCCTAAAATTTAATCATATAACCAAGGATGGCCATTTATCCACTTATGCAAGGGACTTGAAGATATCACAGATTTTCGTGTGTTTAGTGTAGAGGTTGTAGGGTAATGTTAGGCTGGGCAATAGCTTTCCAAATTGTTAGTCTTTAGCCATAAGTTGAAAATTGTTCTGCACTTCAATTAGTCATACATCGTGGTATTCAGCCTGCTACACTTTTTCTATCTTGTGTTGTCCTGATCAGAGGATCTTGCTCTCATTTGTAACCATCATCCGTCCATCTCAGTCCACATCATTTATTCTTGTAGACAAAAATGCGGATCACTTAACAAAAACTGTAAAAATATGGCGCTCGTTAAGCTCCCAACTAAACCAATCTGATTTAAAGACAAGTTTGTCACTATTTTTTATTTTAGTGGTCCCTATCCGAGCGTTGTACCATTCCCACAACGGAAACAAAGCATCATTTCAAAGTCAGAAATAAACTACATACATAATTGCATTCGAAATAATTTCTAAAATAACTAAAGCAATCACTCAGTTTATTTAGCTTTGTATCAGCAGTCCCTGTATCTATATTTTCCGACTCTATAACTTCGAGATACAGTAAAAGCTTAGACTATTACAAACAAATTTAACAAGTGGTATCTAATTCAAATTTCGCAAAATATTGCTTCAAACTTTTACTTTATTGGAGTTTGAATTCACGGAATCTGAACTGCGTTCAATTGCTTTATGAGTGAAAAGTCGTTGGGTGGTTGCCAAATTGAATGACGTTTGCAGCTTTTCAATTGCTATGAAGCCACTTTGTGACGCGTTTCAATGTGATTGTTGTCTACGAATAAGAGTTCCCAGCACTCTTGCAGTTTGAGACAAATGGCAATTTCTGAACAGTTAAGAGTCTAGAGTGGCTCTTGAGGTAGAAGAAATTTAACACTTAATTACAGCTGCGTACCCACAGCGTGTTAAAGTAAACGATTACAAAATGTACCTAGCAATTGGAATGATCGTAGAAATCGGCCATCACCTTGCCCAAATGAAGCGCATTGCCGTGTATCTTAATTGATTTGTCTTACTCCACAAGTAATGTTGCATTACCCATGCTGTGCTTGGTGGACTTATGGTTTACTTGCAAACACATTCATTCTTCATCGTTTATTAAAACGCATTTGTACAACTTTCGTTGTAAATACTTTCACATTTAAACTGAAAACTAAAGGTAAACGAACAACAAATTTACCAGCTTGGTGAAATGCCACATATAGTTTATCCTGAAATTGTCGATTTTTGATGGTTGATTAAATGTCGGCGATACTATGGTTAACTGGCGAATAAATCGTTGCATGTCAAGCCTGCTGGGTCGGTTACTACCGTGGCTCCTTTTCTGTACTGCTTGCCGTTGCAACAAAAATAGAGAGTTCCGTCAATACAAGCGTCGCCGCAGCACACAGCTTGCTCTGGAGGTACCCCGTTAAGCAAGACAGGTTTTCCGTTGCAGCATTTGAGCATTGTGGTGTCTATGGTAGCCGCACCTGTTACAAAAATAATTGGCAATCACACTGAGAGAGACGTATTTGATTCAAGCAACACGTTCATTATTCTTTTATAACAAACATTTCTGTAAAAGGAATGAAGAAAGAATATGTGATTTGATCTACAGCTTTCTATTACATCTTTGCCTCGATCATTGCTCTGTACTGAAATGAAGAACTTGGATGCATTTGGGCCAGATTCCCCTTACTGCACAAACAATGAACAGTCGAGTTGAAATATTCAAGAAAACACAATAATGGTTGCCAACTTTTTGACAAAGTAGTCATCGTGCAAATGGCGTAGCTTTAGATTTAAGTGTCATCTAACGTTTGTTAAATGAGCTTCGCAGTTCTAAGTTCGGTTGTTGAATAAATCATAATGCTGAATCTAAAATTCAGTTTAAGTAAGTAAATAAGAATTACTTCCTTATAATTGAAATATCCTTGCGTTCATTGTTAATAATTAAGTTTCGACACCGTGTTTAACTCCACAATGAGTAAACTGCTTATTTTTACTGAAATTTCATAACAAATCAGTCAGTCATCGAGCAAAATGTGATACGGTCATCTAGTTTGCAACTTATAATGCACTATATGATGCATTATGCAAACGTTTCCATTTTCTGGTGTTTTGAGTTTCAAGTAGACAGCTCGTGGTGGCAGTATTAGTTGATGCTTGCCGCTTGAACAGCGCATTTTTTCCCACGCGTCGGTTTCAACAATCTTGAAATTTTCGTACAAAGTTTAAAATTACTTTCATTATTAATTAGCAAATTTGTCCTTTTGCTTCTCTTCTGGGAATACAATCAATAATAACCATTGTATGAAAAACATCACGATACTGTTTTGATAATATGTTCGAAGCACATAGCTTAAATGAACAACTGCAGAAAAATGGATGAAAGATTTCAAATGTGATTCCTTGTTTCCATCCACTTGTTGAAGTGAATATCTTAGCACTGGGCAATTTTGTATCACAGATTTCAGATTTTAGAAGGCCTACACCAAGTGGTAAGGACCACTTAATGTTAATTTTGGTAACTTCATCTATTCCTACACCTGCAAACACGCAACAACGCACTTTGTTTCAAGCTGCTGGTGCTCGATTGGGAAAAGTGCTAAAAAAATAAAGCTACTGTTTACCAAAAGCTTTGTTGAAAAATAATGGCTAACTCGGCTTACCGCAACATTCCACGTTCTGACTGCGGTTATTGGCAGTTCCATCGCAGCAGATTGTGCTTGAAACGTTGATTGCTGCTCCATCACAACAAGCAGTTTGCGAACCATAAAGACGCAGTGCGGCGGTATTATCACAACAGATACTGGCTTCATCGATCAGGGCATCGCCGCAACATTTTGAACTGCTTTTATCAACACCAACTGTTCATAAAAATGTTAGCAAACTGTAAATGATGATTGCCAGGGATGATATATCACCCTCAACGCTCAAACATTATAGCAAATGACGAGTCAGCAAACGAAGCATACTGGAGCACATGTTTCTGCACCGTAACTGGAGAAACAAGTCCTTCTGTTCAAAATGTGATGTATAACACGCATCAGGCAATTCAATAAATTAACTTTAACTAGAGAAACTAACACGTTACGCCTGATTTGTTCATGGAATTGGGCACATTTAATGAAGGCTAATGAAGATTTACCATAATCAAATATCTTTCCCTTGCAACAAGCTGATCGTGTGTAGTCATAAGGACGGAGAGTGCGGTCATCAGAAAAATCTCCACAGCAACGCGTAGTTTTGCTTATTGTTGATTGACCCTGATACATTCAAAATTTGGTTTTATTATTGCAGTACATAAATCTTGAGATGATAGGTATGGTGAGCAGGCCCGTAACCAGAGGGGGGCACAGGGAGGAGAAGCCCCCCGCAAAACTTTTCGCCCCCCTGGAAAAATCTGTTGGGTATAGTTGTAAACTATTGGACATAGTTTGAAACCTTTTGGCCCCTCTCAGAAAATTCTTCGCCATCCCTGGTGTCCCAAGCTGGTTACGGGACTGATGGTGAGCATACTACAGTAATTTAGTATGAATACCCATAAATATTACGGTAAAATAAATAATCTTTCATCAAAGTAAAACTTTTTCCAATCTTAAGAAAGCAATAGTTTTCAAAACAACATTTTTCTTGCTGATAGATATGATTACAATTGTTTGCATGGTGATGCCACTTTGTCCTGTAGCATTGAAAAGCAATGCGGTAAAGAAAAATGCTTTTCAGAGAAAATCATGTGTTATGTTGAAAACTAAGAGTAACAATACACTGAAAAACACACCTAAACCAGAAGTGACCAGTTTTTTTCGCAAAAATGCACAAAAAGCATAACGAAATAAGGAGTTCTTCAAAGCAAAAGTACCACCAATTCAAGAACAACAACCATATCAAAAATCTAAGGAAATGTAAATAAACCGGATTCTGAAATGTAACGAAATTTGAAATACATTTTTTGACATGACGCAAAACTATCTTTAGCCTGGCGGCAAGCTTCTGAGGAGTCTGCCTGCTTTGTGCTTTCATTTTTCTGGGATGATTAGAACTTGGAAGCGTATCTATTTTTCATAGTTATAAGCAGGGATGTGGAAGCGGTCCTTTCTCTGTGGAAGTGGAAGCGCGAAAATTCTACCGCTTCCGCTTCCACATAGGTTATTTGACTTGAAGAGTAACTTGGCGAAAACGTTTTGTCCATTTCCCGATGTGGATTAAACGGTGAAGTTGCACTATAAGTCTGAATGAACGTGCGATATCAGTAGCGAGAGAGAACGAGAAAAAGCATAACTAGCATCCATGGCAAATTTCGTACTGCTAAGGTCAACGGTCGTTTTCTCGTTTTTTGTTAGTGGAAGCGGAAGTGATAGGTGTTGAAGCGGAAGCAGTTGACAAAATAGCCGCTTCCACATCCCTGGTTATAAGTCACAAATATGGCGGCAAGTAAATCGATCACAGTTTATTAAGAGGGATACTAGCTTGCGTTTTTCAACGCATCATCAGCTTAATAGAACTCGAACACGAAGAACAGGAAGAGGGCAAAGCATAGGAATAATCAGTCACGTGACCTGAAATCGCAACTTTTCCCGTGTTGTTGTGATGGGCAAGCTTTCTGCCCTTGCTGGTAATTTTACTCTAAATGTAGAACGAGAGTTTTTTCTGCTTTATGACGACGTTTATCGAGGTTGGCAACGAACGACTATAAAAGGTTTTCAGCCAATTTCGTAATTCAACCTGCTCAGGTCTAATGGAAAATGTACTCCGTTACTATCATTGCCCTAACTAGGCTAATATTGTTCCCACCATAACCGAGGCTTACGGAAACGTTTTAGGTGCACAGGCACATTTTTAAACAACTCAGAAACTGTTCCCAAGCTCATCTCACCTGAAAAAGTAATTTGTTGTGTGTCCAAAAAATTGTATTATTTGAAAAACAAACACATATCCCCCCAAAAAACGCGGTTAGTACGAATGTAAAAGACACTGAGTTAACGCACATGTTATTAGGTCACAACAGAGTATGTTTTGGCAGACTAATGTGCTATTGACTGTACGTCTCACTCATCCACAGCAGTAGATATTGCAATTGCAGTGTTCAACGTAGCAGTTATTGCAATTTCAGCATCAGATGTCCTCGAATTTGCTGTTGGACTACCGCAGTGGACCAGTTCCGTCGCCACGGGGGGCTTTGGTGGGCTTAGCCCTCCTAAACAAAGCTCCAAGCCTTCCCAAATTGAAGTATGAAACACTATAAATCAGTTGAGTTTGCCACATTTTAGAGGTAGAATGCCAATGCCCCTGCACAAATGTAAAGCCCCCCTATTGAATACTTTATGGCGACGGTTCTGCAGTGGACATAATTACGCAGTGATTTCAAAGGGCCTTGACGCTTTCTTGATCTTGGTGCTGTCCTCGTCTGAAGAATAACATCGCCTGCCGTTTGTAGGAAGTAATGGTCATCACTGTCAGAGAGTTCCCATCTCATCCGCTGATACTTCACTCAATTTGGTGTCGTCCACAAGATTTGCGACAGCCTCAGCCACCACTGCAGGGCCACTTTCATTACCGGCTTGAGCACCATCACTCTGCAAAAGCCTTGAAAGCTGCACATCTTCTTCAAACACCAACGCCAGAGGCAGGTCATCACAATCAACCATGCTGCTTTGGTCACATCAAGATATTTCACAATTTTCATTAATGAAAACTCCAGCATTGACCTGTGTGTTTGAAAACCTTTAGAAAAAGCAGCGAACATGCAAGTGATCCCGCGTTTTTCAAAGTTTCAAAGTGGTCAGTGAAAACAACTTAAATTTCCATGTGTAATGGAACATAACAAGCTTTGCCGTGCAAACGCCGGTCGAAACAACCGATTACCGAGATTAGTCACGCAGGTGGAATCTGCTTTTTTTTCACAACACGGTTTCATTCATGTGCCGAAAGAAACGTTCACATGCCATATCTTATTTGCTCAAGATGGGCATATTTGGTTTGCGCAGCTTTTGTTGGAAAATTTCAGTTCTACTTTGGCCTCACCGGGCAATTACCCACTCTTACTTCATATATATACAAATCGTATGCGGATTTCGAACGGGCTGCTCGATAGAGCACATAGAAAAATAAAAGTTAGTTGCTAGAAGTACGAGCTTTCAGCGGTCATTTTGAGTATAGCTACATTGCGTTTTTGTTGCGGTTGCCTGAACTGGGAAAAATAGACCTTAGCAGGGTTGCCACCTTCTAAGTAAGCTATTACCCATTGCTTTATTTCAGAATTAGTGCGGTTATTTCATTGCTTTTTACCACATGCCTTTTGGCGTAGGTTGGCCAGCTGCGAGTCATTTTTGGTGCATCCTGGTCATCTTGAGGAAACGTTTGCCGACCATCGAGTTTAGCACTGAGGGGAACGAATTGCCTTCTGTCATAATGTCTCTACACTTTTTGTTAAGCAAATGTAGATAGCGACTGCGGATCGGTTGAACTAACATCCCGTGTCTTTATTTGGTGACCCTAATCAGACAGAAAGAGAGCCGTGCTGGGAAAATTGCAGGATAACAAGAGTCAACATTTGTTATATTTCATGCAATGCTCTGCTCATTTACTGCTTGTTTCATTAGTATGCGTTTTGAACGATGCTCACATCACAACTTAATGCATATTTTTTCCGTATAACCAGTGCTCTTGTTCTAACAAAAGAAGAGACGGAACTCTAAAAAAAGACAGTATTGCTCGAAACAGCCAGATAGTTAAGATTTTTTTGTTGAGACTTTTAAGAAGAATGATAAAACAAGCCTTCATTTTTTCATCGCTCAACAAGAAGTAAGACAACACCTTTTTAAAGTAGTGGGAACCGCTATGCTTCATTATGATGTACAATCTACACTAAATTACTGCGGACACCACAGTTTAATCGATCCTGTTACTATTTTTAGCTTCACATATAGCTGAATTTTGAAACAAACTGATTATTTTGCATACATCTTGCCTTAAAACATATTGCACAATGCATTGAATTGAAGGCTTTGATGCTAAGGCAAACCTCAGCTGTGGTTAATCCGACTAGAATTTCAAATACTTAAGACAAAGATTTAGACCACTTTTATCTGTGGAGTTAAATCCATGGCACCTTTTACCACATGCAAGCAAAGTGTCAGCGAAATCTGAACGTTGTGATCAAAATTGAAAGACGCATAAAAGAGGTTAATGATCCTGCTTCAAATTATTGGGAATTGTGGTTGGCATAATCAAACCAGCATAAACCGCAAAATTCTGGCAACAGAAAATGAATCTAGCAGAGAGCCTTAATTCATATGGCCTCAAGACTAACACATTCGAATGTACACATCTTGGACTAGGCAGTTGTTCTCAAAGTGGACGGAATCGCCCCCTTAGAGGCGATTTTGAAGGGCAAGCGGGGCGAAAAAAAATGAAGAGGGCGATCACCATGGCCCATCCCGTCGTTGTCGATGATGACCTCGGTGCTTCTCCATTTTTTCTGAGTAGCTTGTGGCTGACAATGAATAACCATAACTCAGAGAGGCACGCCATCTGTTGCCATCGGCAGCAAGTGTTTCCCATGACTGTGGAGAGATGTGGAAGCCCGCCATGTCACGCTTGATGACGTCTTTATAGCGCAGTTTGGGTCTGCCAGTTCTACGACGCGCGTTATAGAACTCGCCGTAGAGGATATCTATGGGCAGGCGACCATCTTCCATACTATGGACGTGGCCTAGCCAGCGCAGACGTCGCTACCTCATGACAGTAGTGAGGTCATATGAACCGGTGAGATACAGGATGGTGGAGTTGGGGACATGATCCCTC
>Ga0210059_1006010_pt1 | contig 19496 bp, 4 predicted proteins | sample Ectturendosymbi2_FD_188042 | JGI IMG/M metagenome (GOLD analysis project Ga0210059, IMG submission 188042) | Ecteinascidia turbinata endosymbiont from Florida, USA - Sample 2 (SPAdes) (version 2) | ecosystem: Host-associated > Tunicates > Ascidians > Unclassified | place: Key West, Florida... | reverse complement strand
CGCCAGCGAGTGAACAAGTTTTTTTAAACGAACGTAGAGGCGGCTAGAAATGGTTTGTGCTTATAACTCACGATACATTTCGCAAGAAATAAAATATAAAAGCTGTTTCTTGTAAGGTTCAAGTACCGCTATTGTTGCGTCATAATGCGTCCTCCGGTTGCTGTATAGGTCCTAATTTGGCCCTCGGAGCAATTTGTGTTTGAGACCCTGTGTAGACACACAAACAGTGAAACGTTTCGACAGAGCTATGCGATATATACACGATATCAAATTTGGAATGTTGCAAGTGCGCGAGAATGAGATAGCACTGCGCAAATTGTCTGGTGGTTCTGCGCAGTTGCGCACCTTAGAGGGAACACTGGTCATCAGGGAGTCGGCGCGAGTACTCGTGAAGTTAGTCACCAACAATGTTCCCTGTAAGAAAATTTTGCATTGAGCAAATAATTGCGTCAGTGCGCATGCAATTTCACAACGATGTAGACACACAGCTAGTGAAACGTTTCGACAGGGCTATGCGATTTCAATTTTGGAACATTGCAAGTGCGCAAGAATGAGATTTCACTTCGCAAATGCTCTGGTAGTTCTGCGCAGCTCAGAGGGAACACTGGTCATTAGGGAGTCGGCGCGAGTACTCTGCTAACTCAGTCTTAAAATACGCATGCTCATTAAAACAAACATTGCTCGGTGTAAAGTTTTCTTACAAGGAAAGCACTGTATGCAACTGTTGCCGTAATATTGGACGTTTTCTCTTTTTGTATACGTAAATTTGCGTTGCATCGTCAACAACCACAAAAAGATAAGCAAAACGTCGCCTTTTCCCCCCCCTGGAAAAATTTCTGCGGACGCCCATGCCGGTAACCTCTGCGATGACTTGCCACAACATCTCTGACACTGCAGGGAATTTGGAAGAGCGGACTTCAACAATTTTTTCGTCTTTTAAAACTGACTTACCGAACCAACCTGAACTGACTTCTTACACCAAGGGTTATAGTGACGATAACTCGAGAGCAGGATGTTTTTAGTTTGCACCGTACTTGCAAACACTGCGCAGGTAGAGTGCAGCTTCTCCAAAAAAACGCACCGTGAAGACTTACTTGCAGAGTCGCATGTCTTCGCAAAGACTCAGCAATCTTGCCAATTGTTGAAACGATTTGTTTCTTTTCGCATGTTTGATAAGAAGCTTATAGCATTGACAATAAATTTTTTCGGTTTACCGAGATCTCCTTTTGGTTCAGTGATTCCCAATGATTGATTCAATGATTGTACAAAGTGTATTTACATACAGGCAGCGATAAAAATAGCGGCACCGTCTTATCCAGTTATCAATTACTTGTTCACAACTGCAACAGTCTCGTGACGACCTAGCTCAGTTAAGCCAGGCTGTCGCACACGTGCAGGTTCAAATTTCTAAATTTCAGCACGAATTTGCTGCGGAATCAGGCTTGGTGTAAAAAGGCAGTTTGAACCAAGTAAATGCAGTTGACTTGAAACTCAAAACGGCAAAAAATTTAGCCAGTTACCTTGATCTAACTTGTGCGCCACGGTCAACAATTTTACTGCAAAGATGAAACAATATGAACTCTCAAGAAAATAACGTTCCTTTAACCAAACAGTTTTTGCGCTCCACGCAATGTACGTGACATATTTACCATCCATAGCGTTAAAAAAGCAAACTACATGTTTTTCCGACAGTTCAAATTTACAGATAGCAGCTTTAAAAGAGGATCAGCGGGTAGAAGCGGTAGTCAAACAAAAAAGAATCCACAATTGGAGACACGTTACTATTCTACTACGCATGTCCACGTGGCACGTGCACGAAAACTGCCCGTAAAACGCAGTATTGATATGGATGGCTGAAACTTGAAATCCAATGCAAATAAACCCTCAGTCATAGAACAATATTACGTTTGGTGAATCAAATATTTTGTCTTTGCAGAATTCAAGTCATTGATAAGGAAATTTTACAAAGAATTCTCAGAGACACAAGCATAAGAAATTTGAAAATAATCATAATGCCATAAATTTGCAATGTATCTGGTCAAAATTTGTAAATCTGACAAAGATTTTTATCGATTTTTCCCAGATATTCCTAACTTTTAGTACTCGTGCAATTTGGATGATGAATTAGTCGTACTCTCCTGCGCCTGCCAATTACGTTTAACTGTTGACTAAAATCTCTTAGAATTAGTACTTCTAAGTGAGTGTATCACGACAATGTGAGGAACAGAAACGACCTAAACAACACCAGCTACTTAGATGCCGTGGAGCGAAACAGTAAAATCCTCAGTAGTCAAGACAATGAGCACGTTCGCAGATGAAGGGTGATTAGAGAAAATAAGCCAAAGCATCACATTAAACAGTATAAGCCAGGGGTCGGCAACCTTTTTCACAATACGGACCGAAGTGATCATTCATGAGTCACAAAAGTGCTTCCAAATTGAAAACGACTTCCAGAAAAGATTTTGTGTTTTTGAAGAAAAGTTGATGAAATTCTTGCTTTTGTGGTATTTTTGGCCCTTAAATGTACTCATTACTGAAAATGAAATTCACATTTTTGCACTAGCCTAAAGGTGCAAACAGTCATGGAATCATGAAGCCTAGCCCTGGGTCAACTGCGGGATTTTCCACAGAGAGGCATACACGGTGAGTTTATCAAAAAAACTTGAAACTTTTGGAGCAATTGGCCTTGGTTTTACACGGACTGGTAACAAATTCCTCACGGACCGGCACTGGGTCGAGGTCCGGTGTTTGCCGACCACTGGTCTAAGCCACCTCAAACACAAAACATTTCGCCAACTTTTCACGGTGTTCATTGATCACCGCCATCATCCGCAATAAACCGGGTTGCATCTTCATCAACAACGCCACTTACGCAAGATGCTTGTCAGAGCATACTGTACAGTTTCATAAAACCAACACTAAAAGTTCTGTCGGATACCAAGTTACAAAAGGTTTCGGAAAGTTGGAACGGTCATTAGGGTTGACAGAAAGCATTAACGCGATCAAATTTCTGTTTCGACTTTTCCTGGAAGATTCTCAACGTATTGTTTATCACTGGATACGAAATTTAATCTTTGCAACGGTTATCCAATTGTCTGCGAGTACAAACAACCGTTCAAGTATGGAAACCGGTCAGGTTTTACTGCTAGGACCAATAAATCATCGGAGGGACATGTACTATGAACTTGGACACTTCACTAATATATCTACGAACAAAACACAAGCGCAGTGGTTCCCAACCTGGGTTGCAATTTTATTTCAAAGAGGAACCTTGAGGCCAACTGACGATGTCTGGACAAAACTTCTCGAATTTAATTATTTTGCATTTTTCTTCAGGTAGGCAAACACATGTAATTCAATGCAAGTTTAGAATTTTTGTATAATCACATGGGGGCAATCAGGATTTAAGATATTTTAAGCGGGACATGAGCTAAAGTAGGTTGGGAACCACTGCTTTAAGAGTTTAAAAATTATTATACGGACATTGTCAGCTTGTCCAAAATGAATTTCACAGTCTACGATTCAAGAGATAGCAGTTACCTCGTTTACATGCCCAATTTTGTTCATAAGCAGATGGTTTCAAAAAATAATTCACCGGGTGATGAAACGAAACTACCAAGTTGCACAAACCGCCGCGTTAAACAACGTTCTTTTGGGCATCGCGCAACAGCGACTTTCTTTTCAGCGTATGTACTCGCACTTGCGGTCGCGTCTCTGTGCAAAGTATGTACAACACAACACAGCAGGCGGGCGACAAGCGATCAGTCTGATTCGCTGCCGCTGCTCTCGTCCTCGGACTCGCGCACGTTGATTGTCAGCTTGTATTCCTGATCGCAGCCCATGTACGCGTCGCTCATGAAATACAGAGTGTAGGAATGGCTGCCGGCCGACGGCGGAACGAAGTCCAGCTTGACTTTGGCTCGTTGCTGGAGCGTGAGTCGCTTGATCGAGATCAGGCTGTTGGTTTTCGGGTCGCCGACGACGACCCACCAGCCCTCCTCGCGCTTCTGCGGGAAGAACGGGGCGATGACGGGCCCGGCGACTTCGTCCTCGCGCTCCAGGGCGACCAGCACTACTACAGGACTGCCGGCGTGCAAGTTGTCCGGGTCTTGCACTTCGTATGTCAGTTCAATGTTAGGGTATCGATTGCAGAAGCGAGCGACGTCGGCCATCTGCGCTTCGCTCATGTGCAGCAGCTGCTCGCGATCTTCGTCCTCCATTTCGAGAATGTCGAAGACGCTTTCGATTTCCTGCGAAACGTATTACACGGTCAGGTGTCTTGGTAAGGTATGTCAGGTTGCCTCGATTCGCTTTTCGTCCCTTCAGATCCAGGCAGTTGGCGATCGTGACAAAATCAAACTAAAATTCGTACTATATTGTTACCACACCCACCACCCGCAACCAATAGCTACTCAAGAGGTTTGAAAATTTTTGTCCCAGACTCCATTATGTGACTATTAGCTAAAAAGCATACAGCACAACGAAGCAGTTTAAAATAAACGTGCACGAGGCAATTTGTGTTTCTCCTAATAAAACCCCAAGGTTGACTTGAAAAAGGAAGAAAAACCTGATTCGACACCACATCACATAGGCAAAACATGGTTCTTTATAAATCAAACTTAAAGCAAAAATATTTTTTTGCAAAATAGTGTTCAAGTACAACAACATCAAAGTATTTACCATAGCAATTGATTCAGTTTTACTGAAAATAGTTTACGCTAATACAAAGAGTACTTCATTCCATTTGCAAGTCTGCCAACTGTTTGCAAAGTTCACGTTTCAGAAAGTAAATGTACTTATTAATTAGATGGACAGATTTCATTCTTAAGCATAATAATACTTCAACATTAAAAACAGCACTTTTACTTAATTCTAGGTTAGTTATGTTTTGCTTAGGGAATAGAATCGCTGTGGCAAAAAGTATTCTGCGAGAAAGAGAAAAATTTTATTGCTCAAAATAAATTGTTTGCTAGGCGCAAACATGACCCCACATCACTGTTTTACTTAACAAAAAATTTTAGTGACATTGACTTCCTTGTGCTCACTTGTTTGCATTTCGTTAGTTTTTTGTATTTGACGACTTCCACTTTGTAACATTGTTATTTTCACGCATGTTGATTCAAATAGTCAACCGCGGCTCTTCTCGACAAAGCACAAGCTGTAACGCGCACGCAGACAACATATGACACACCCAATTTTGCATATTTACGACTGCGAAATCTGGAGACATGTAAAACATCATCAGAGGATGGAAACCTTTTGTTGGAGATTATGTACTCAACAATTCACAAACTTCAGTTTCGGACACAAAGGCACTATGTAAAACTTACTTAATATTCTGAATAGGTACATTATCCTAATTTACTGCGTAAGAAACATCAGAACTGCAAAACTTTAACAAAACCGCTTAAGAGCCATTCGGCGCTTTTATCAACATCTAATGTCTCATAAAATCCAAATCGCACAAACGTAATTACAAGTTTGGAACTATTTTCCTAGCAATATGAATTACATACCTTCTCTGTACATTTTTTGATCAAATCTACACCAAAGTGTGGAAGCTGCTTCAAGTAGGAATCTCTGCTCCACATCGCTTGCGTCACCATCTGGGCCAGCTCCATGGCAGCCAAAGCCGGAGAAAGCCAACCGTTTGAGGACAGAACATCGACGCAGGCTTGAATGAGACGAACAGCCTTGCTGAGGATTTGCTCTGTGTCAGACTGAAGTTCAGCTGACAGCTGGAGCCTGGAAAGGTGGGCTTGCAGGAGCAAATTTGTTTTTATGTGTGGATCATTGTACTTTATATTTTGTGGCTTGTATTGAACTTTGGAAAGGAGCTGCTTCAATGTGTTGTCCTCGTGTCGACGAATTGCAATGTTTTCGTACTCCGCTGCATTGCTAATGATTTCAATGAGGCCACGAATCTTGGTCTTTGCATTCAGCGACATACTGAACAGCTCAATAGTGGTGTAGTTTATGTAATAGTAAGCAGCAATCATAGCGAGATTGAGGGGCGTTATATCCATCTCGTCTTCAATAGAAATGCACTTGGACTGCTCCAGGTCGGCCAGCGTGTTTTCAACAAGCTCGGACAAGCTGTCTGACAAGTGCCTGTGCGACACTCCTTGCAGATTGTAGTAATTTGGATTCTGGCTCATTCTCCGGTACAAAAACGTCCACGTGAGATAATCAACAGCATCCTGCTTGTTTTCAATGATCTTGGTCACGATTTCCGCATTGAAATGATCGTGCAGACAATGATCAAGGTGAGATTCAACAGGGAGGGGTTCGTAAACAAATTTTTTGAAAAAATCCTTCTTCGAAGTCTGACACATAACAACACACTTTCCTTCCTCGTCCTTCAACGGACGGTTCGCTCTGCCAATCATCTGCAAAACGTCAGTAACAGGGTAGTCAACATAAGCGTGAATTTTCCCGTTGTAATGCTGTGTGTCCATGACAATGACCAGATGAGCGGCCAGACTGAGACCCCAGCACAGGCTCCTTGACGCAACAAGAATTTGTACTGCGCCAGATGAGAAAAGCTGTTCAACAACTGTTTTCTCGATCTGTGTGGTTCCGTCGTGTAAATACGCAACTCCATTCGACAAAGTTTCCTTCAGTGTAGCATCCTTCACATGCTCCAAATATGCGCCCAGTTCCGATTCATTGCAATGCAAGAAACGCTGAGGTGAACCTTCGGCGGCGGCAAATGTGAGGACGTCCACGGCTGTGAGTTTGCTTTGCTTTCTGGATGGGACAAAAATGATCACGGACCGCTTCGGGGAGTGCTTGGTGACCGCATTATAAACAGGCTTGGCCATGCTCAGCAGCCTCGATTGCGTGTGAGTGATGTTGAATCCTTGAATGTGAAGTTCCAGTGGAACAGGCCGCACGTTCGGGTGAAAGTTAAACGTGTGCATTGCCGAACATCCCAACCACTGCGCAAGATCACGCGCGTTAGCCACTGACGACCCCAGGGCAATTATTCTGATTTGCTTTTCCAGCTGCGACGCGATGTAACGCATACGCGAACAAACCACTTCCAACTCAGGGCCGCTTTCTCCGCCAATCAAGTGAATTTCATCGACAATAAACAGCGAAACGCTGTGTACATTACGACGCTGCTTCCAGCGACGAGAGATGACATCCCATCTTTCTGACGTGGCGACGATAATGGACGCACGAGATATCAAACGAAGATCGGTGCTCGTTTCGCCTGTTAACAGAGCAACGCGTTTGCCAAGACGCACTTCAAACTTCTCTCTCCACTCTTTGTAAATCAATTCAGCGACAGCTTCCACCGGTGTCACGTAGACGCTGCGAGAATCTGGGTCGCGTGTAAACGCACGCAAGAGTGCAAACTCCGCGCAGATTGTTTTTCCACTGCCAGTGGGAGCACCAACAAACACGTTTTCATCGCCATTGTAAATGGCGTTGAACACCTGGGTCTGAATTGGGTTGAAGCAGGGAAAGCTGTTTTCGTACAAAGCTTCAAATTCTGGATTTCTGAGAGCAGTCACAGGCAACGGTTGCAAATCCAGCAATTCAGTTGGTGGGGGGTATTTTTCTGGCAGAACCAGATGACGGAATGACACGGGGAGTTGAGTTTCAGAAGCAATCCATCTGTCAGATATTATTCTGATGAAGTATTGTGGTGGGAGTGGCTCAAAGACTGGAACGAAGAAGTTGACTACATGCTCATCTGTGGCGTACTTACTCTTCAGAAGAAAGTACTCGTGGTGCAGAATCACTTCGCTGTCGACATCTTCTACGAAAATGTAAAACGCTTGAGAATTTCCGTGAACTTTTTCGTCCCACTGAAAATCAGGAGTTATCGTCAGTTCAACTCTTAATGTGGATCTGGTTATAGGCTGAACATGCACCGACAACTCCATTTTGGGAAACTGGTGAACCAGCTTGTGCAGCGTTTTTCCCATTTTCGGCATACGTATCAGTTCGCCTATTTCATTGTGACCAAGATCATAAAAACGTTCCCACGGAAAGTTTTTCTTTTCGATTTTCTTCACTATTTCTTCTGGAACTTTTCGGAATTGACGAAGTGGGGTCATTGATTGCCACATTCTTCGATCTATCATTTTGCAAAGAGAAAGGCTCTTGTCAGCCAGCTGTGCCCAACCTCGGAAAAGCACTATCTCAAAAATGGCCCGCATTAGTCTTCCAGCACTTTGCGTAACATATACCATGTCAGCCATCAAAGCAAAGCCCTCCAACTTCAGCTGAGATATGTACGCTTGCAGAAGAACATTAACTTTTGCAGAAGATTCTTCAATGTTTTCTTTCACTGGAATGGGAACTTTCTCCAACAACTTGTTCAGTTCCAGCTTTTCTTCTTCCCGTACAGTCAAGTATTTGAATTCTGACGAAAGAGAAAACACGCGGAAAAGTTCTATTTCACTCAGTGTTGGTTTTAGCAGTTGGTTGTAGGTAGCCATACTTTCATTTGAACAATAGTAATGGCTGGCAATTCTCCCAAGCTCCGTCACTTGAATCTGACCAGTTTTTCTGTCATATTTCACCAAATTGTTTTTTGCAAGAAGACTTACGGCAGCATGAGCAAGATCAATTCTTCTCTGTTGCAATAGTGGATCATCAGACAGTGATTCAACCCCATACAAAGAAGGCTGGCGCAAGGCACGAATATACAAATAAGTATATCCAAGCCAGTTGACAGCATCTTTAATGCTTTGAATATTGCCTAAAACAACTTCTGCATTAATTGTGTCAGGAAGTCGGGAGATCATTTGACTTTCAACAGGCAACTGCTGATTTAGCAATGAAAGATAATACTGCAGTTCGCTGTGTGCTGTTATCAATACACCCTCACCTTTGGTGTCATACTGTGGGCGACCAGCACGTCCCATCATCTGGAGGACATCCAAAGCCCCAAGCTCAACCCAGCGACCTTTCTCAGGGCTATATACTTGAGTGCCTTTGATAATGACTGTGTGTGCTGGCAAATTCACACCCCATGCTAAGGTTGATGTTGAAACAAGAACTTGTATGTGCTTGTCTGCAAACAAGTCTTCAACCAATGTACGATCTACTCTTGTCATTCCAGCATGGTGAATTGCAAAACCATAAGGAAGCAAATCCTTAAGCTCCAAGTTTTTCACCTGTTCAGCTTCAGTTCTTAACACCTCTGTTGAAGCAGACCCTTCCCGAAGAAAATGCCCTAATGTGTCATTTTCCAGACACATGTCTCTGATTGCTCTAGCAGTTTTTCCAGTCTCTTTCCGGGAATGAACGAACACCAGAACTTGATTCTTGCCAGCATTCTCCACAACTTTTTCATACACAATTTCATTCATCACCTGAAACCTCTTCAGGGGTTTCTTTTCAGTAATTCCTATGTACTGCTGCTCTAAAGGTACTGGACGAAAGCTGTTGTCGAAGTAGAACAAGCCTTTGGCAGGATCAACACGCAAAAATGTGGCTACATCTTCATAATTTGGAAGTGTAGCAGAAAGACCAACAAGTCGAACATCTTCTTGTGTAGTCTCAATAGACCGAATTGTCCTTGCAACAATTGATTCTAAAACTGGGCCCCGCCCATCATGTAGCATATGAATTTCATCCATGATGATCAATCTTACCAACTGAGTGTAGGTTTTTTCTCCACCTTTACGTGTGATAATGTCCCATTTTTCAGGTGTGCATACAATGACTTGTGTAGCATTTATTTCTTCTTTGCAGAGTTGGTGATCACCAGTTAATTCAGCTACTTTAATGCCATAGCTGGCAAGACGTTTTCCGAAATTCCCAACCATTTCCTGAACAAGTGATTTCATTGGTGCAATGTATATGATTTTGAAACTATCCAGTTTGATTGTACCATCAGTATTGATGTGTTTCCCAATCTCTTTCAGCATGCAAAGAAGAGCAACGTTCGTTTTGCCAGCACCAGTCGGTGCACATAGTAAGATGTTTTCATCACTCTCCAGTGCTGTTTTTGAAAGCTTGCTTTGCACCCTGTTGAGTGTTTTAAAACCAGAAAAAGCAGCTTGAGCATATTTGGGTAATGAGTCAATGGCAATAAGTTTTTCAGAGTCACTAAATGGCTTGTGTCTCAATGCAGGTACATGAACCTCTTCATAGCCTTTTCTCTGTTTCCTGTATGAGCCATCAGGTAGTTGGCACTTTTTATTAGCCATAAAATGTGAGCCTTGGCCAAATTCCAAATCTTCCAAATCAATAGCCTTATGGCTTGGTTGCAAAGCATCGTCAGCTTTTGTGTTGTCTGCATCAGTAGCTTCCAAATCTGCATCAACCTTGCTTCTACGTAATCTTTCCCTTCGTTCCTGTTCCTCTTTAATGATGTCTTCCTTTTCCGTGTCATGCAGCTGCTCAAGAATAATTGATAAAGCAGGGTCAGACCTCATTTTATCTTCAATTTGCTGCTTGGCAGCTTCACTTTGAGCACTCGCCAGTAAAGTACAGTACAAAATCATCTGCCTATGTTCACGCACCACTTTTATGAAATTAAACTGACTGAACCCAAGCAACAAAACTAACTGGTTTTCACACTGCAAATCGTCTGTGGTAGTTTTCAAAATTTCCTGTACTTCTTCTGCTTTCTTTTGAGACATAATAGCATCATCATAAACTTTGCTAAGATTTCTCTGAAGCCAGTATGCATCAATGTCTCTTGGGTGCAGGTCTTTATCCTTAGCAATGTTAATGTCACCTTCTTTATTGGTTAAATTTCCAGACACCACCATGCCTACATCAGCTTCCACTCCTCCCTCATCATCATCATCCATGTCAGAGCCTTCTCTCACCTCACCATATGTATCCTCCTCACCACCCTCTTCATCAGATTCGAACTGAACATTAACACCATAAGTTTCATCAATATTGTCATCTGCAGTTTCCACATCTTTTTCCATACCAAAGTCAGTTATTTTCTTTCCCAAGTTCACCAGAACATGATATCTGGTGTCTTCTAAAGGACCCAACAAAGATTGGATTTCCTTTCGCCTTTCTTTGTCTCTGCTTTTCTCATTTTTTAACACAGCAATAACCTCATCAGCTGCACCACAAAGAATATCCCTGGGTTGATCTCCCAAAGCAGCTTGAATGAAACTTAGTATAATTTCATATGTCTCTCTTGTTTCTTTTGTCCTGGGCTTGTAAACGATCCCAACCATTTCATCTACCCCTTCAGACAACAAGGTCTGTCCCTTCAAATTTGCTTGACCTTTTTCGTCCTCATCACGTTTTCGACGCTTTGCTTTTCGTTCTTCCATTTGAGGTGGCTTTGTTCTTTGGGCTTTATCACCCATTTGAATCCCTTGTAACTTTCCCTGAAGAGTGAGAACCTCACCAGTAGGTTCATCTCTAGGCCTACGGTCAATCAAGGTCCGATCAGCTTGTAAGACCAGGTTAGAATTTGCTTTGTATTCATACTGCAATGAGCGGGCAGATGCATCCGCCATTATTGTTACCAAGTAAGTAAACCCAGTTTAACCACAGTATAGAAATGACAAAACCTGAATAAAAAATAATTTAAGTTACTGTACATTTTCGCAGGATTAATATTAATATATGGTTAAAAAAATCTACAGAAATTATTAGACTGCGGCCTTCACTGAAATAGATGTTATCAGATTTAGCAAAGATATTGTCAAACATGAAATAGATATCTTTATGAAACATGTAAAAATCTATAACATGGTTAATACCACAGTTAGTTCACTGCAACAATCAATCCGAAACAGACCTATGAAATTCTGGAATTTACTCACAATATTTGAACATTAACATTTACAAGCATAAGCATTAGGGCAACCAAACGTCAATAAAGTCAAAAATTTTATGCCTTTTCTAAAGTTTGTGAAATGCCTACAAACCAAATTTCATGCTTATACCATGAGCGAATCCCATGTTATTAGGTCACAAAAAGTCAAAATTTATCATTGGTCAACTTTTCTTGCAGCAGTTTTTTTTCTCTTTATCAAGCTTTTATTGAAACTACAACAACAGATATTGATATGTTTTTGCATATTTAGTTGCAATTCTGTAGTAATAATGGGCTTTTTGCGATTTCTTACATAATAACAATGTTCTGCCCATTGCTGGACGATTAAATATAATATATGTAGGATAGACATGGTACGGCAAGAAATGTGGTCTTACAGTACTTGGTTTGATAAATGCTCAATCCATTATGCATATAGTGTTTCGCTTTCAACTTCATGATGCTCTCAGGTTTGACTCTACTGCAGTTCAGGTTTTTTTAAGGTGTTTTAGGGACCCGAATCGGGTCCCTAGAATCAGAGAAAATTATTATTGGGTCCCTAGAATCAGGGAAATCGGGTCCCTACACATCCATGCCGGGTAGCTAACATTTTCCTTAAAAAAACCTGCTGTAGTTATTAATATATTTATCAACATGCCATCGCCAAAGTTAAACAACCAAATGTTTTGACATTTGAAAGCTTAGAATGCATGAACAACATGCTTCTGGGTTAACATCAACACCTAAGGCTGAATTATTTTGCAGTTGCAAACACAGAAAATTTATAGGTCAAAATCGAAGTTTTTAAGTCAAATAATTGGTTGCCCTAATAATTATATAGAACACATACAGGCAGATGATGTTCTTTGATGAACCATTACCAAGCTTTTTGAACTGACCAGCAAGTTTTCTAACACCTTGGTTACCACCTTACATGATATCACATAGGGGGTGCCCTGTACACCAGCAGCCTTGCATGGCATAAAGTTCAGTAGAAAATGTATGACACCAAAGGTATAGGTAGCTATGTGAAATCATGTAAAGTGGTCAACCAAGGTGTTAATACTGTACTCTGGCAATTAGCTTCTTGGTTGACAGATTGAGGAGATAGAAAATTCTCATCATGGAATGTTGATATTTTCTAGTTCTATAAGCAAGCTTGTTCAGCAGAGATATGGTTGTTTGTTAACAGTTGTGTGACTTTGTTTAGCTAATTTGCAGCTGGCTTGTTTACCATAGTATGCTAATAAAAATGTAAGATAGATGAAATCAGACTTTTGTATTTGAACCTGTAAGGTGCATGTTCTTCAAATACAATCATTATTCTACAGCATTAGCACTGCAGGCAGTGGCACTTCATCTAAAACTAGTTCAGTGTCTTGTTATTAGAAAAACTAAGATTGCCATCGTCAAGCCACCCACAGTATTGATACAGTAGAACCACGGTCATCTAAAAATACAAGTTTTGGCATTGTGCAATGGAGCCTACTGATTGGAGGCTGATTGCGCATTGTTTGGTGGAGTGCAAAATTCTGAGCTATGTTGAGTTTTCGATTTTGTAGGGGTAAGATGAATAAATGTCATAACAGCAATGCAAAGTCACAATTAAATCATGTCTTTCTTATTTACTAGTGTCAGGGCATAGGTTTTGATTGAAATGGAGCACAGAAGCAGAAATGAACAAATCAAATAAGGTACATCACTGATACTATAAATGACTGCATCAAACAATAGCTGTGCAGTCATAGTCATTATGATAATGACAAGCTACATAAAATCAACAGCAGCCATATCAGTAGGCCTACACCTTCACGTTGATTAACTTCAGCAATTTCAGTACTGCTTCTTTAGAAGTCCTTGGCAAATTAAACAAAGCAACATTTTTCATAAATACATAGCTTAACATCTTTGCTGTCGGTTCACAGCAGCCTTGGTTTTCAGCATGTCTTAGCAACTGCATAACTTGCCAGGCGATTGTGCTAGAGAGCTGTTCAAACCCTCACAAGACTGCAAGCCTTTGAGTCTGCACTGAAAATTTTTTTTGTTTTTTTGTGGGTGATGTCTAAAGTGGGATAGGTTTTTGGCCATTTTGGCTAAGGTTACCTGGCCATGGGCCCAAACTGCTAGATGCAAGTATTTCTCTCAAGCCTTTAGTGGAAACTAGGCTAAAATCTGAGTCTTTTGAGCCTTTAACTGACTTTCTAGGATTCTGGGTTCAAAAGTTATGGCCTAAAACAACAAATAAATTAATTATCGAATTAGTGGATGCACTATGTATTTTTTTTAAACATAACTTTTTTTAAACATAAAAAAGTTAGAAAGTCAAAGGACTAAAAGACTCAGATTTTAGCCTCCAGATTTTAACACAAGTCAGCATTTTTTGGTGCAATCTAGAGTGGATAAAATCTTCATTAACAAATTTGAAGCATCAATGAATGATGGAGAATAAGGAAACAGAAGAAGATGTCCACACTGCCTGTTAAATATCTTTATGTCATGAACATGAGAAACAAATATTTTATGGTATTTTGATTCTATATGAGCTTGTAGATATATACTAAAAAAGGTAAATGTATGTCGTTTTGGAAAGAAAACCTGATGAAAAATCGGCTATTGCAAACTCTATCTAAATCATACAATGTGGATTGCAAAATGCAAAAGTTGTTAAGTTTTCAGCCAAGCATACTCTCTGTACCTAAAATCAATACTTAACGTGATTGGTGATGCAAAAAAACAAAACAAAATCGGGCTCAAAATTATACAACGTGAGCATAAACTCATGATTTGTACTAGGCCAAAACATTTCATAGATGTTTTGAAAATGCAGTGACTAAGTGTTTGACTATTTCTAGAAATGTGGTTTACGTACATGTGCATAACTTTTCTACAACATGCAAAATTGTGATTTGCACTTGATAGATGAGATCTAAAAATTTTTTGCTTTACATGTCATGCAGGGTGCGCTCAGGACATCAGCAAAATTATGTTACATCCAGTAAGATGGTAGCCAAGGTCAACACTTTCGCAACTGGGTTAATCCAAGCAGTTTGCGCGAAAACAGCCAGATTGCACGTGGCTTTGCGCAGGAATTTCTCCGGTCTGGTAAGTGCTACAGACCCGGTCAAAAGCTTAAAAGACTCAGCAAGTCTTGTAGTTTGCACTCGAAAAAAAATTTTTGGTTGGGGGTGGCGGATTTTTTGTGAGTGACGTCATAAGTGGAGGACTTTTAGGCCACCTTGGCCCACTGGTCCTGGGCCCAAACCGTGTAAAATTTGGCTGCAAACAATTAGGCACAAGGAAAGTTTTGCGCCTCCTAAACCAACTTACTCAAACTAAACTCAATGGTGACAGCAGGTTGCTAACTACACGCTGCGACTAGCAATTTGGTTGCTTGATGCATAAATTTGTAACTCAAAAACTACTTGCTGAAATGAGTTCAAATTTTCAGGAAAAATGCATGACAACATGGATATTCTTCTAAATTCTGGTGGCAAAACAGCCTGTTTTAATTAAGTTATGATGCACTACTCATCAACATCCACAATATGATTTTGTGTAGTTTGTCACATGTAGCAAATGTTACTCTGAAGCTTTATGAACAGAGCCCGATTGCTCAATTCCTAAATTAATAACTCAGAAGCTTCCTGATGGATTGAACACAAAATTTCAGGAAGGACGCATAAACACCAGAAGAACTTTGGTGTCAATTTTAGTTGCAAAAAACTAGTTTTGAAAGAGCTATAGTATTTTATATAACAACTTTTAAACCTTTCTGAATAAGATAAAGTTCTGTAGGTGCGGCCTACGCGATACCATGGAACTCCTAAGGTTTTAGTTATATTTACTTCAAATTTTTAGGAATAATGCGCATAGATATGAAGATCATTTGTGAAAATTTTCGTTACAAAAACATGACTACAATAAATGTTATCCTGCTATACGCAACAACTGTCAGGAACAATGCAAAAAGTGCTGTAGGCTAAGCCTAGCAAAATGTTGCTGGAAACCAAATCGCATAACTAAAGAAGTACTTGCTCACAAAACATGAACTTTTCAGGGGTTGTGCATGTAAGTGTTGAGAACATTACCATACGTTTTCATGGCAAACAAACATGTACAAAAAAGTTGTGGTGTCGCATGCAACAACCATCTGGACTAAAGTGATTTCAAAAACGTGTTGTAGCTTAGGTCCAGCAGGGTGGTTGGGCATACAATGCCATAACACAAAAAGTTTTTAATGGAATGACTTCAAACTTTCAGGACTAATGCGGGAAGGTATTGGAAACGTTCTTGTAAATTTTCAGAGGAAACGACCAAGTACAAAAACGTTGTTGTGTGGTACGCAATAACTGAAGCAACTGATTGCGCCTTACTAGTTTGAAAAACTGGTGTAGTCTGCACTTAGCAGGCTATGCTTGATAAATATTGCATAACTCTAAAAGTTCTTGCACAATTCACTTGAAATTTTCAGAGCTGATGCTTGTTGCTATGATAAACATTTGTGGAAATTTTCGTTGTGAAAAAAATGGTTTGAAATAAGTTAGGAGTGTTTGAATGCAGATACAAATATTCTCATACACCGGTGCTCAGAGGATAGCAAGAATGTACAAATATTCTCATACACTGGTGCCAATGGTGTTAAGCGACATTTGTGGTGTTATGAATATGATTACAAATGCAATCGCTACTCACTAGTGACGACAACTGTCGCTGTGAAGCAGTTGCACATAACATCTTAAAAGGATTCTACTTTTCTTTACTTGATGTATCGGTCTGAAAGTGCACTAGTTTATACTATGCACAAGCTAAAATGTCCTGTTCGTGGGTTAAGTTTTAAATTGATATTTTCCATGAGGCACATTAATGATAATTGTGATCTCACAATCCAAGCTGTTGAAACACGCTGGTTTGTGGATGTGCCACACAAGTTACGGAAGCGCTACTCCACCATTTCACAAATACATTGAAGTGGTGATTTGGCAATTTGTTCGATATCAGTATTCATTGATGCATCACAATTGCCGTTGTCCATTTCTTAAACACGACCAGCAAAAGCAGTGTTTGCGACAATGCAACTTACGCAAGCTAAAAGCGCTGTGTTTATGATTGGATCAGAACTACCGCAGCATTATTGCACAATGATCAGATTTGTAATTCATATATGTGCATGTTAGCTGTTGTCATGGCGACATATTCTTATGGGTTTACTAGAGATTGACTGAAATGGCTTTTTTTAGGCCGATACCAATATGTTGGCCATTTATGGATGGCCAATATACCTGATATTTTCAAAAATTTTTAAATCTTATTTTCTGCTTCATTTAAAAAAATATAATTTATTCTATGCCTTACCTTTTTTTCAAACACTTAAAAAATTGGATTTGAGCTAAAATTTTACAAATTGCAGAAATTTCTGTATTTCGCTATGATTTTTAATTAACCTAGTTAATTTGTTAGCATAGCATACACTGTTTGCAATAAATAAACAGTGCCATGAATAAAAAAGAATGTTTAAAATAACAAAACAATAAGAACAGAACACAATTTCATCCAGAAAAGAGCAGGGAAAAGGGTGAATTGCTGGTCTGAGCCTCTGGTTTCCCTCATTTCCTTAAACTCAGTCCAAGAGAAAGTCCACTACAGTCTAAGGCTATGATTGCATATAAAAGACCACCTGCGTTAAGGGACTGCTTAACTAACTACAAGAAAATTGCCTGTGACCAGCATGCAACTGCTGAAGATTGTTCTTCTGTGCCCTGCAGACATTGTGCCCTACGTGGCAACCATCACAGCATGGTTGAAAAGGAAGATTATCTCTGTACTCCGACAGGAAGAATCAAGCTGACCCAACGTCTGTATTTGTGCAAACTATGGGATCTACGTGACCACTTGTTTGCTTTGCAACAAACAATATATGTATATATATATATATATATAGGACAAACTAACAATAAGTTTTCTGTTAGATGGACCATTGATCGGAACAATTGGCATAAATCCACAGAAAAAGAAGAGGGTGGTTTGATTAAACATTACACCATGAAGCACCCGGCCATAAGTGACAATCTGCCTCTCTTACCTAATTGCTATAAATTACTATAAGGTGACATTTATGGAACAATCTCCGTGTGAAAACCTTGACTGACGTGAAGATAAATTACGGATTGGATAAAAGCTTCAATCAACTTGGACAGAATAATCTTACCGGACAGCAGGTGATTTTGAGTTTTATTTCTAATCCAGTTTTGCTTTTACTTACCCTCGATTCGTTTTGCCTGACTGATTCTAGGTGTTAAACTCTGAGCTCGGTTTTAAGGTTTGTTTAGTGCTTTCTTTGGACCCTTTCCCCTTGGTAGCTTTGTTTCATTCATTTACTTTTTGTTTCAAGCATTTCTTCCGTATTATTTTTATATTCCTAATTTTTAATTTATCCTTATCATTGTTTGATTACGGAGGTTTTGGCTTAATGTAAATTTTCTATTTTCTTTTTCGCTTCATTTCTATTTGTCTTCAGTTTTAAGTGCTTTTCGATTTTGCTTTGCCAGTTTGTGCTGGCATGTTTATCTGTTTCTTTCTTGATTTTGGGTGTTTTTTTATTTATTCTTTTTCCCTTTTTGGAATGTTTCAATATAGTGCTGTGCAGCATTACTAATGCCCATATTCTTTTACAAAAATACCGCCAGCAGCTCTGCGTTGTTTCAGGTTGGGTGTACAACTGGTGTGTGCTACAAATGGCTACGACCCAACGAAACATTCAGAGGAATGTCTAACCACAATATCATTACCAAGACTCCTCAGAGAGTGTCAGTGTTGAGCTCTGACAATCAAAGCTCCATGATTTCCATCTGCGTTAAGATCTCCTGAACGTGCCTTGGTGGCTGGGAGGATGTGCTGTTTGTTGCTTTGCTTGCTTGTCTTTATTACTCATTGATTTGGCTAATTGTCGCATTTGTTTGGCTTTAACGAGTCTTGCTATATAACAGGTTTTGGGATGGTTTTACTTCTGCTATTCGGCTTCTCTATAGCCCATGACCAGTCGTGACCATCTGTAGCCCACTGCGTGGCTGTGTCAGTGAATTCTTGCAAGCATGTTAGCCTATACCACTTACGCATCCTGTAACCTACTGGACTGTTATTCTGCTTGTTACGTCACTGTACACTTGGTAGTTTGTTTTGCCTAGTTGTTCCTACTGTGACCTTTTCCTTTCCAATGTAAAGTGGCAGCTGAGGTTGCATTTTTCTGTTAGAAGTTTCTATTAGATTTTCTTAATTGGTAACTTTACTCTTTGTGGGTTTTATTTTATTACATTTACACTTCAAGCACTTTGCAGAGCTGATGATGCCTACTTGATTCTTCTTTGCTGAAAAAGTCGATCAAAGGCTGTAAAGACTCAGACTCGAGCCTAGTTTCCAAGAAAAACTTCAACGAAACACTTTGGCCTAGCGGTTGGGCCTTAGGCCAGGCAACATGAGCCAAAATGGCCCCAAAACTACTTCACTTATGATGTCACTCACAAAAAATCTGCAAACCCCAACCAAAAATTTTTTTTCGAGTGCAGACTAGAAGACTGGCCGATCCGTTTGAGCCCTTGAACAGCTCTCTAGCTCAATTGGCGGAGGAGTTATGGCGTTGGTAAGGCAACAGAAAACTGTTAGTTTTAGGCCAAATAACCGATTACCGCCTATCCACCAAAAGTATTGTATTGTATCGTTTACTGCAAAAACCGGGAGCAAT